>JACXTT010000749.1_pt1 | contig 55606 bp, 54 predicted proteins | sample 9270951 | NCBI WGS metagenome assembly JACXTT01 (sample SAMN15532306, study PRJNA645909) | rock metagenome | isolation source: weathered quartz diorite | place: Puerto Rico | collected 2017-06-21
CGGCGCAGCGGCAAACAAAAGTGAACCACACCGGTCCGCAGAATCAGTCTTAGCACCCTGAACTATCATAAAACCGGATCGCGCGAAAGATCACCCCCTTTTTCAGCAGCCTGTTAGAGCACCCGCGCTGAAATTGGAGGAGGAAGCGAATTCATCACACAAAGGGCCCATAGAGCTAACCGTTAGTGCCTCCGGAAGAGCCGCTGGCAGTACGTCATCCGTGCCGAATACGCCGTCCAGTCCGTAAACATCGATGCTGTCGTTGCCTGCGGCGGCAACGAAAACTATCCCGCGTGCCACAGCATTGCTCACGGCTGTTTCAATTGCCACCTCTGGGAAGTTCTGGCTGGAAGTTCCCTCGAAGCTAGCATTCGCAATTTCGATCTCGTCAGCGTGTTGAACGACGTAGTCCATCGCAGCGAGAACGTTCGCCCAGGAAGCGCTAATGGGGGTTTGAATTTGTAAATCCCAGATCCTAGCTCCCGGTGCGACTCCCACCGCGCCGTAGCCGTTATCGAGCGCACCGATAATGCCAGCCACAGCCGTCCCGTGGCCCGTCCAATCCTCCCCGTCGTAGTTGGGATCACCAAAGTCAATAGGCTGAACGATATTTAGGTCCGTTCCATAGTACCAATCCACTCCTGTATCGAGGACCGCAACATTGACATCAATTCGTTGATCCGAACCGTCCATACAAGCCAAGGGGAAGTCGTTTATCCCCATGCGCCAGAGTCCAGCCGAAGTCACTTGCTGCCCGGCAGGCGCGGGAAAGTTGTAGTCGCGTCCTAGCGTGCAGAGCGCGGGCCGAATCGGACCATCGGGCTCGATCGCTATGATCCGAGTATCTAACTGCTTCAGCAGGTTGGATAGGGCGATGGGTACGTCCGCAGCAAAGCCATTCAGGGCATGGTGGAAAACGCAGTTGGGCGTTAAGCCGAATTCTTTCGCCAGAGATTGGGCATCGACCCCCGGTTTCAGGGTGAATATGTAATGTGAGGCGGCCGGAACGAAGTTGGTCGCGCTCAGCGTCGCGGGCTTAGGCGCTGAGATGGGTGAACGATGGGAGACTGTCTCTTGCAACGGCTGAGCGGAGGCTCGGTCACATGCGGCCACGATGGATATACAAAGGATTTCTATTGTGGATCGAGCAAGAATTTTCATAGCGGTAGCAACATGCGCGCGTGCTCTCTCGTTTTTCCGAACTCAGGCTGGCTTGAACCGACTGAATTTCGTGGGGGGATGGCGGACATGGTTTCAGCGGAGTCCTGTGATTTTGTATGTGTCGATCTAAACTGAATGCCGATAAATGAGAGCATCAGCAGGAGCAAGGCGACTATGACCAGTATCCGCCCTGTTCGGCGTGTGGAAGTGAATAGCACGGGGCCCATGAAAAACATGAGGACCTTTTCCCGGCGAGTCTTTGGTCCGTGAGAAGCGGTCTGCTTCGCGGTCAAGGTGAGATCTATCCTCCTGTCGATGTCCGCTTCCCGGTACTGCTGCTGCAAGAGAGCCTTCATATAGTCACGCCGGGCGGTCATTTCGGAATCAGCCGGCTGCGCCGCCACAATCTCCGAGGTGGGATCGGTCTCAAGCTGCCGCAGCCTTTGCGCTACCTGGACCATTTCGGCGGTTTCCGGAAGGTCCACGCATTGACTTCGCTGCGACTGAAGCTGTACGCGCAGACGTTGCCGGTCATACTCGCGGGCAAAACAGCTCCTCCAGCGAACCTTTCCGCGTTCGTACGCAAGAGCGGCCGCGACGAGTGTCAGAGCCCCGACGAAACGCCAATTGCAGATTGGTCTTAAGAACAGCGAAAACTTCGCGCGGTCAAAGTTTTCAAGCCCGCCCTGGGCTACCGCTGCTGCATGGCCCGCTCCGAAAAGGTTCGACACCCAGAGCCATAGAATTACCAACGCGCTCGACAGGCTCGCGAGCAGGGCGGCGCTCCGCAGGAATCCCAAGCCCGCATACGCCCCGCTTGCCCGCGTGGCAGCGAGGCTGCGATCAATTGCCAGACGCGACTCCAGGCCAGGCAGGTACTCGAATTCGAGCAAGGCGTAAATGCCGGAAGACGCGATGAAGTAGGTGTAAGGAGTCATCACAAAATGCGAGCCGGCCGCCATCTGATCGCGCTTCCCCCGCTCATTTCGCCTTACCGGCAGCGTCCTTCACAGCATCCAAGGCTGTTTTGGTCCATGAGACCTTTGTCGTCTCCACTGGCTCTGCTTTCACAGCCTCAATTTGTCTGGGTACAGTTGTCGCCCGTACGGGCAATCTGAACCGGCCGATGGCGACGCTGGCTGAGGGCAAAGAAATCTCCGATAACGCAGCCTCTTTGACAGTTTCAAGAAGGGTATCGATCGGACCGTTTGGCGTCGGGTCGGGACCAGCCGGGTCGCCGTCAGCTAGAAGCTTACGAAAAAGCTGCTTCCCCTCAATTTCCCCGACAGTACGAAAGGCGCGCCTGATGGATGGATCTATGCCATCAAAAACTTGCCCCAGTTCGCTGCGTGCTTCACCGAGTAGATCACTGAATAATTGCCGCCCAAGCACAATGGCGGGCTCCGCGGCTCGATTGAAGTTTTGGCTACGCGCCCTCAGATTACAACGCAATGTAGGGCTGCGTTCGAATCTTTCTCGCAACCACTCGACCAGTTTGATCTCATGTGGTGTTACCCCTGCCAACGGGGCAACCTGAGAGCGAGCTATCGCCTCGCGACCAGCCCCAAGAGCAGTGACCCAGAATGAATCAGCCAGGAGGGTGTTCTCGAGATGCAGAACTGCGTTCGTAAGCAGACTATTGTCATCCTCCGTACACTGGTACGTCGCCGGACCATTCGTAAGATCGCCTGGAATTCCCTTGGCGACTTCCTGCAGCCTTAGCACCAACATATTCAGTTGAAGTTTCGTCATGCTCCGGTCCAGTTTGTCGTTTGCAGAACGTGACTCGATTCCGATAAACGACGGTACCAGCAGCAACAAGCAGGCGACCGCGATTATGCGGGTGGATTTCGGAAGGAAGGTCAGGAGACGCTGGCTCAAGAAGAGTGCGAGCAGCCCATCCGGGCCATTTTTCAACCCAGGCCGAACGGTTCGCTCCATTGTCTGCTCAACGTTCATCCGACGCGACAGGTCCAACGCCTCGTACTCTTCCCTGAGGAGACGGCTTTCACGAAGTGCAATCTCGCGTGATTCGGATTCGACCAGCCCGATTGGGATCAGCAGGAACTCGGCCTCAAGCTTTTTGATTCGCTTGGCTACCCGGCGCATTCTCCAGGTGGGGCGCACGCTCGGCCAATTGCCAGCGGCGCGCTCGGACCGAAGCCGAGCTATCTCGTTTTCCCAAGTGTGCCTGAGGCACGCGCCTCCAGTCTTCCCGCGAAGATAGGTCAGCACCGTGACGCTGATAATCAGCACCGACGTCACGATCCAACCCCACGTCTCACCAATGTCCGTCAACAATTTTCTTGCTGCACTGACGCTGGCCAGCGCCTGCTGAATTGTGATGGGATCGTCCGCTCTGGAAATCTTTAGGACAAAAATGATGAACATCAGCAATAAGGTTGAGAGCACCGCCACCAGTGCGGCGCCGCTGAGGAAACTGAGGCCCGCGTACAAACCGCCAAGACTCATGCGCCCACCCTTTGTACCGGCCCTCAAGCGGGCGCGCGCCCATGGCACCACTCCAACTTCGAGAAGAACGTAAGACGCAAACGACAGACTGAGGAATGTTCTCAGACCAACCGTAGCCTTAGGGCGCGCAATTGCCGCAGACAATTTGGACGAGTTTCCGGTCGATCCGCCGCTGAAACTGGCTCCGTTCGACTGGAAAGCTGTCGCGCGCAGGTCCCACGTGTACCAGGTCGGCTGTTCAATCTGGTTGGTCGCCGGGCAAGGCAACGACAGAACGACATCCGGCAAGCCGTTCAAGCCTGCCGACGGTTGGCCTAGTTGAGTCCACTGGCCTGAAGTAGCACCGTCTGACGCTGCCGAGCTAGAGGCGTCCGGAACGGCTGCCGCGGCTTCGCTACCTCGCAAGCTTAAGGGACAGAGCGCGATCACCGGGATGACTGAAAGAGCCAAAATCCGGGAGTTGACCGTCCCACCAAGCTGGGGAGCCATTTTCATTCCGGTTTCCTTCGGATTGTGATGCAATCGAATGACAATGGTGCATCGGAGAGGGCCGGTTGAGGCGCGAAGCAGACGCGAAAGAATGAAGGTCGCTGTTGGGTTTTTGATCCCCTGGGCGCGTGGTTCATGCCAGGACTCTGCGAAATCCTTGGCTGCTGCGGTATCTACAAAAGTGTAGATGGCGGGGAGGGATTCCAGGACGGCAAGAGCAGGGGATTACGTGACCACGGAAGGGGTAAACGGAACTGAAAGAAGATGGCGCACGCTTCAGCTTCCACTTTCAGCAAAAAGCAGTCTGAGTTTCGAAAGCTTGCGCCGCAAGCGCTCCACGCTTGACAAGATTAGAGCCAAGAAAAATCAGCAAAATCGAATTCTCTCACGATTTCGTCCTGCACGCCCCTCCGCTCACGTGCTCACTTCGGCTTAAGCTGTGGGAAGAGAATGACGTCGCGAATGCTTTCCTGGCCCAGCAGCATCATGCACAGGCGGTCGATGCCCAGGCCCATCCCACCGGCGGGCGGCATCGCATGCTCGAGCGCCACCAGGAAATCCTCGTCGAGCTTTTGCTGCTCGCCACCGGCCTGATGCTCCAGGCGTTCGCGTTGCTCAAGCGGATCGTTTTGCTCGCTGTAAGCCGGCGCGATCTCCTGGCCGTTAATGCAACACTCGAACACTTCGACCGTCGTCGGGTCCTCGGGCGAGAGCTTGGCCAGCGGAATCAACTCTTTCGGCGCATGGGTCACGAACGTTGGATTGACAAGCGTCGGCTCGATTAGTTTCTCGAACAATGCTTGCGAGACTTCGAAGTCCTCGTATTCCTTGGCGATTTCCGCACCAAGTTTGACCGCCCGTTCGCGCCGCTGTTGGGGCGTGAGCTCAAACCAATCCGCTCCGCCGCGCTCGCGCACGAGGTCTTTGTATTTCACCCGCCGCCAGGGTGGAGTCAGATCGATTTTTTTGGTCACGTTGCCGGCCGAGTCCTTGTGTTCGACCCGTAACGTGCCGAGAACTTTCTGAGCGACCTGGCAGATCATCGACTGAACCAGTTCCATCATACTCTCGTAATCGCCATAAGCCTGGTAGGCCTCGAGCATGGTGAATTCGGGATTATGTTTGCGCGACAAGCCTTCGTTGCGGAAGTTGCGGCCAATCTCGAAGACCCGATCCATACCGCCGACCAGAAGCCGTTTCAGGTAAAGCTCCAGCGCGATGCGCAAATAGAACTCGCAGCCGAGAGCGTTGTGATGCGTCTTGAACGGCTGCGCCGCCGCGCCGCCAGGGACGGCCTGCATCATCGGCGTCTCTACTTCCATATAACCACGGTCGTGTAGGAAATTGCGAATCTCGCGGAGGATCTGGCTGCGCTTTAGGAAGACGTCCCTGACCTCCGGATTCGCCATTAGATCCAGGTACCGTTGGCGGTAGCGAATTTCTGTATCGGCCAGTCCGTGCCATTTTTCGGGTGGAGGCCGCAGGGCCTTGGCCAGAATGACGAAGGAAGTGAGCCGGAGTGAGATTTCTCCCGTCTTGGTTGTGAACAGGGTCCCGCGCGCGCCCAGAAAATCACCAAGGTCCAGATGTCGAAAGATGTCGAATTGCTCGTCGCCCAGGACATTTTTCTGGGCATATACCTGGAGGCGGCCGCTCTGGTCCCGCACGTCAATGAACATGCTCTTACCCATGTCGCGATGGGCCGTGACGCGCCCGGCCACGGACACCTCGCGGCCTTCGGCATAATTCTCGCGGGCTTGGGCGCAGGTTTCTGCGGGCGTAAACCGGTTCTTGAAAGGATCAATACCCCTGGCGCGCAGCGCGGCGAGCTTGCTCTTGCGCTGCTCGATCAGTGAATTGGTCTCGTCCATACCCGTTGCAGCGGGCTATGGAATACCAAGCGAATCGGGAAGTCCAAGCGTAAAACGTGAACAAGGTTGTCCAAAACGACTCTCATTTTGCATACTTGGTTCGTCATGAAAATTGAACATTTTGCGCTTCAGGTTGCTGACCCGGTCGCGACGGCCGCGTGGTACTTGAATCATCTTGGCTGCGCGCTTGCGCGTGCGGGCGGGGAGCCGACCCACCAACGTTTCTTGAGCGACAGCAGCGGAGGCATCATGCTCGAGTTTTACCGCAACCCGCGCCTGCCCGTGCCGGATTATCGGAGCATGGATCCGCTGCTGCTCCACGTCGCGTTTTTGTCGAGCGCGCCGGCAGCCGACCGCGAGCGACTCGTAGCCGCCGGAGCGAAAGTGGTTGAGGACGTGACGACCGCCCCCAATGGCGATAAACTGGTGATGTTGCGAGACCCGTGGGGCCTGGCGGTACAATTGGTCAAGCGGGCGAAGCCGATGCTGAGAACCGAGGCCGCTAAGAGCGCGTCCTAAAATTGCAGGAGCCGGTAACGAGGCTCTGATCTCCTGCAAAACCGTCGATGTACAAAGAAAATTTGAGCATCGTTACCTCGGCTCCTACAATGCAAACCGATTTTGCAAACGGGCTCTAAGTAATTTCAACAGATCAAAATGAGCATGCTTCCCGAGCGGATCGAAGTTGTCGAGGGCGACATCACTAAACAAAAGGTGGATGCTATCGTAAACGCGGCGAACACAACCCTGTTGGGCGGCGGCGGGGTAGATGGCGCCATCCATCGCGCCGCCGGGCCAGAATTGCTGGAGGAATGCCGCAAGTTGGGCGGTTGCGCGACCGGCCAGGCGAAGATCACTCGGGGCTATCGGCTTCACGCAAAATGGGTGATTCACACCGTAGGACCTGTGTGGCGCGACGGCGCTCACAACGAAGACGAACTGCTCGCAAGCTGTTATCGAAGCTGCTTCGCCATGGCGCTGCAACATGGAATCCGGACGATAGCATTTCCCTCGATCAGCACCGGAGCGTACGGCTTTCCGATGGACCGTGCCGCGCGCATTGCGGTGCGTGAGACCAGGAAGTCGCTGGAGAAAAACGGCTCGATCGAGAAGGTGTTCCTGGTTTGTTTCGACCGAAGCGCGTCGGAGACTTACTCACAGGCGCTGCGAGAAGCCCGGCCCTAAGTCGGTTCGCTGCTCGACGCCGGGCGGCAATTCGGGGTGGCCTCGTATGCTCGAGCGTTGGTGTCGATGGCGGTTACTTAGGACAACAGTTTTGCGACCGCATCACGCAGTTCATCCACGGCGAAGGGTTTCCCAAGAACGGCATCGACCGGTTTGTCCGCACCACTCAGCTTTTCAGCATAGCCGGTAACCATCAGAATGGGCAACGCAGGGGCAAGACGCTTGATGTTGAGCGCGACCTCCCATCCCTTCATGCCAGGCATGACATAATCCAGGATTACCAGGTCGAAAGGTTGTTGGCTGAGCAGAGCAAGCGCTTCACTACCGTCCTTGGCCTCTGTGACTAAGTGTCGATCAATCTGGAGCAAGAGCTTGATCGATTCACGGGCCGACGGGTCGTCCTCCACAACGAGGATGCGTCTCCCAGAGCCACTGTCCTGTTCCATGTCAAACCAACATTAATCCAAAAGCACTTGCGATGCCAGTGTGACTCTCGGAATCGGTCGAGTCGCTGCAGCCTGTGGGGTCGAAAACTGCCTCCGGCTCGAACAGGGATGCAACCATTCAATTCCTGACCCCGATGCAAAGCAGGCTTTTGTCTGTGCGCAGAAATATCTGGCCCTGGCTGATCGCCGGCGACGCAAAGCATCTCTCCCCAATTTCGTTTCTTGCCAGCAGCACAAAATCTGGCCCTGGCCGCACCACGTTCATTACTCCGCGGTCATTCAGAAAATAAACGCGGCCTTCAGCCGAAACCAAGGAAGCGTGCTCCTCGCCTAATCGTTCGGCCCAGGCCAGCCGGCCCGTCTTCGCATCGAAACAATGCGCCACGCCCGAATCCGAGACCACAAGGAAATAGCCCCCTTCGATGATCGGTGAAGGCACGTAGGCGGCGCCTCGCGTTGTGCGCCAGACCACGTGAGTTTGGGTCACGTTACCGGAGCCGTCGGGGCGAATCGCCAGGATATGGTGATCGGGATATCCGGCCGTGATATAGACCAATCCCGTCTGCTCGCAAAAAACCGGCGAAGCGACAAATTGTTCCGTCGGACCGTCGATGATCCATCGTTTTTTGCCATTTTCCGGATCATAGCTGGCCACACACTTGTTGCCGGACAATACCAGCTGTTCTCTACCGGCCATGTGCCGAATGATCGGCGCGCAATAACTGCGGGTGCGATTCTCGCGGGTTGTTTTCCAAACGTTATGACCGTCGTTCCGGTCGAGCGCGACAAGATATGAGTCGCCATCATGGTCGCCGTTCAGGATGACCAGGTTATGATAAAGTACGGGTGAACTGCAAAAACCGTGATGGCTGAAGAAAGGCCCCGGGTGAACCGCCCAGCGAACTGCTCCGCTAAGGTCATAAGCCGCAACAAACATCCGGTCGCCGTCGAGGAACGCTGCAAAGACCAGCGTGCCGTCCGTTGCCGGAGTACTGGAAGCGAAGCTATTGAGTGTGTGTTTGGCCTCCAGCGGCGCGGTGAGCACCGTCCGTTGCCAAAGCACTTTCCCGGATTTCCGCTCGAGGCAAAGCAGCAGCCGAGCCTGTGTCTCGGTTGCCGCGCTTACCAAAAATACCTGATCGCCATAGACGATTGGAGAAGCGTGGCCGAGCCCCGGCAACTCGGTCTTCCAGACAACATTGCTCGCGGCGCTCCAATGGACCGGGACATTGGTTTCGATGCTGCTCCCGTCCTGACGCGGCCCGCGCCAGCACGGCCAATTCTCAGCGGCTGCCGTCGCAATACCGGCGATTAGCAGCAGGGTAAAGAGCAAGAGCAGCCGTGACACAAAAGGGTTCCTTGGTCGTTCAATCTTCGGATTTCCTTCGTCCTTCGATATTCGGCCTTCGACCTTCGAGGCTCCCCTCTGGTGCCGGTGGTGGGACTCGAACCCACACGGCTTTTTACGGCCCCAGGATTTTAAGTCCTGTATGTCTGCCATTCCATCACACCGGCAACTGCCAAACATCCTCCGAAGCCTTGGCGCAGGAGGATGTGTCTGCCATTTCGCCACACCGGCAATCAAGGATCCCGTTGCATCTACTTTCGCAAAGGTAGTTTGTGCATGCAAGCGCCCGGAGGCCGGATCTCTATTCATGAAGTCAAACCGAAATCGAGGGCGATGTCGACTCGCGGCTGGAAATGCTGGCGGGATTGTGCTGGTTCTGTCCGGCAACGAAAACCCCAAACCGGCCACTGATGAGCTCCCTGCGGGTGTTGACGGTTTTCTTTTGAAGCAGGTGAGTGACAAGCTTGACGCCAACTCTCTGCCCCGGAAATCCATCTTGCGCTGGCCCGGCGACGGCTCAAACGATTATCGGGCGGCTGTCCTATTCCACCACAGCTTTCAGAGCAATCTTAACTTGGCTCGAAAGCGAGTTTTAAGATTGAGTACACCACAAAGAGGATTACTCCTGAAAAGAACATGCCTGCGATCAAGCTTGGAAAATCGCAGATGAGGTCCATTAACCGTGCGCCGTGATCAAGCCGCGCTATGAGCCACGTGGTCAGAAAACAAAGGAACAGTAAAAAGAAGTTTTGGAAGGTTAGAAGGTTGCGCCATGGTACCTGCCAAAACTCATAGCTCAAGAGCGCCAAAAAGAGCACACAACCTAGCAATTGAACAACTTTGCCGATCCGCTCTCGGAGGGCTTTCAGCTTCGTGCCCATAGATGATGTTGCGCCCTTCAAATAATTAGCTCAGAAGGCCGAAAGCCCGCAGTTCCTTTATGATAGTAATGAATGATTTCTCAACGTGCGCTTTGTCGAACTGTATCCAAACCTTCTCTTGATAGTTCGACGCAAACTTTACGCCTTGCTCCTTGAGATAAACGATTCGCGAGGCGATGTTAGGCGCTGCCTGAAGCATACCGATCTCGTTTTCGACATTGGGCCGTGCTCGTTTCTCCGCTGCAGTCGTCTCGTCCTCAACTGTTGCTAGAGCAATAGCGCCGCTACAAATCCCCATGTAACACAGGACCTTCTCGTTGATGGACATGTTAAGATTTGGCATCTTCATCACCACGACTGGCAAAAGCCCAAGGGACTCGATGAGGCTATCAACCAAATCAACATGATCAGTAGTCGGTCCTCCATGGGAAATAAAAATATTCGGAGTCGTTCGGCTGTCTCGGTCGCTTGCAAGTTTTTCAACTGAGTAGCGGTAACCAATGAGTGTGTTAATCGCGTAGGTCATGCCATTGTCAAACCAGCCAAGCTCCGCTTTTTTCTTCTCTAAGTCGTTTGCGAACTGCGCGCCGGGAGGCGGCAAAAAGTAGATGGTCTTAAACGACAGCAAAGCTTGGGATGCTGATCCGAAGATAGTTTCAACCGTGGACTCTGATGCTTTAAGCCAGACCGCGAAGTCTGGCGTCCACGAGATTAAATTATTGCGGAACAACTGATGGATGCGCGCGCCGCTTGTAATCAAAGTGTCGAGCGCGCCGAGCATCTGTTGTTTTGACAGCACGTTCGGCAACCACTACTCAGCACGATTGAGAATGTAAACACCAAACGGTCCGCCCGTTCACCCTTGTTGACACCATTAGAGGGGCGGCTAACACGCGACCGATGCAGAACGACAGTTCCGGCTTTTCGGGCGCGCCGATTTACTGCTAAGGACGGGCGCAAGCCATCGCAGACGGTATATACTTATCGATCTGACCAGCTCCACAGACGACAAGGGCCAATTGCTCTGTCAGCAGGCTGGGTTCAAGATCCCGGTCGCGGCGACCCGCACAGCAAGGGCTGAGGCAATCGAAGCTGTGGGCACGCGGCGACCGGAGAGCGACGGCGACGCGTTGGAGTTGCCCAGCGAGCTGGCTATCGCGGTGGGTTTCCACGAAGATCCGGAAATAAACCCGGTCGCTTTACGGGGACTTGCCACGGGCGACCTGAACAACACGTCCCACAGCCGGCTCGTGAGGGATTGTCCATCGTCAAGCTGTTGGCGCTGGCTGTCCCAAACGATGATCCGCGGCCCGTGCTCACGATCGCGCTTGAGGGGGGAGGACCAGGGATTCAAGGACACTACTCTGCTTTGGCCGTTTACATGGCCAGCGTGTACCGGCGGCGCGGGGGCCGGGGAGTGCTTGGGACAGTTGGCAACAGTGCTGCTAAAACTCGGCCCTTAGGGGGCGGAAGTCCGGTTCATCCGACCCCGACTCCTCCTCCTCCTTCGGCGCTTCTTTGACCTGAAGATCAACCTGGTCGTCGCGACGCCTTCGCTCGAAGGCGCATATCTCATAGCGTTCAGCCGTCACGAAACGACCCGAAACACTCAAGAACGCCCCGACCAGTGGGAGCTTGCAGAGCAGCACGCCTCGACTATTGCTGGTGTAATTGATTTTCCCGTTGCCGAAGTTTCGAGAATGTCCGCTGTCCAACTCTTTACCTTCTCTGGAATGAATCGTGCTCGGTAGGCTCGGCACTTCGTTTTGCGTCATAACGATTACAAAGTGCCATGCACTCCGCTGGAAATACAGGCGAAAATGTTGGCAGAAACGTTAAGTTCGCAGAAAAAATTGCCGAGGGGTGCGTCTGCCATTTCGCCACACCGGCGATCCGCTGTCTGTTGAAGTTGTTGACAACTTACAAGCTACAGGGCTTCGAACAAAGAGGAATCAGAATGGCGAGGCAGTATCGCTTTGCCACGATTGCGAGGGTATCAGCGATCTGCGTCTGGACCATCTGTTGCCAAGACTCCAAACCCCGACCTGATTGACGGCGTGGCGGGGCTGGGAAACAGCGATACATGGGTGGAAGTACAAACAGGCGGAAAATGAACCTCCTTTAGTCAGCCTGGTTCGGACGTTATGCATCTGAACAGTGGGCTTTGCTGAAGCGAACCGAACTCTGGGTTGACCCTGGGTTGACCCCTTCTATACCAGCCTTGGAACAGAAGATGACGCGCGAGCTGATCGCCGAAGCGGAAAAACTGGCAAATGGTTTTGTTCCGCGGGAAAAAATACATCGGCCGCAGATAACGACATACTCCAAATAAACCGGACAAGAAGCCAGGCGCGATAGATCATGACGCACAAATTGTGTCGTCCCGCTCTCGAAAACAAGCGGATGGTAGCTGGCATGCAAACAGGTTCAGTGACACTTGGCGCGCCCCGGTGAATTGAATCGCCGTTAAGTCAGTAATAATCGGTGCCGCGGCACTCACCGCGGCGCCCCTCGGTCTCTGGAGGGCCGCCCAGTGGGTCCGAGAGACCGCTGACAAAAGCGTCGAGGCCAAATTGAGCGACGAGCGGGTTCTTCGTCAGATCGCCGCGCAGATAAAGCCCTCTGTCATTTTCGATGCAAGGGAGACGATTATTTCAGACATGGGGGCCGCTCAGTTTGTGAAGGCGATTCACATATCCAAGCGAGACCCCGGAGGAGTTCCGCAGCGCATCGAGATTGACTTCACGCGCCACTTCGCCAACGCAACTGTTTTGACCGCCTTGCATGATTCGGTAGCCATATACTCCGAGCGAGGCAAAGGACTCTCGTGGGAATTTGAAATCCAGTGGTTCCTGGCCGAGTCGGAAAGGGATGACAGTAAACCGGTGTATCGCCTGGAGTTCATACCCCGACTCAGTAGTCGGCCATCCCGCCACTTTTATCACGTGAGCCGATTCTGGCCAGAATTTCTCCGCTCACGTTTGCCCTGAGAAACGTTTTTCTCGTGTGGGTGATACGCGGGCACGGTCCGGGACGGTGCGGCCGGCGCGAGAAGCACTTGTTCAAACCAGACGCACAGGACAGAGAGTCCGGAATTCGTCGTGCTACTTTTTGTGCTACTTCTCGCCCTGGAACCTCCCGGTCAATGGAGGATCGGCTGATCCTCATTTCGGCCTTTTCGCCTGAGCCAGCGGGTGCAAAGGCCGGGAGGCCGCTTTGCTCGCGGTTTCTCTCGAAGTAGGTTCTGCATTCCTCGCGCTGGTGGCTGATGTCTCAGCGATGCGCTTTTCACAAAACCTTTATTGCATAATTCTGCTGGCGACCGGGAAGATTAAGATCTGTTTCGGCAACCCTTATATTAGTGCTGCCTCCATTGGCCGTAAGCCTCACCAAACTTCTCCAATGCGATCGCCTCGTGCTCGTAGATTACAGCCAAGCCTTCCGGCCGTTTCTCGATTTCAACGGGGAGCCATGCACCTCTGCTGCTCGTTCTGTATTCCCATCGCCCGGGCCTTTCTGGATAGGGTCGGCGTTGGCCACAGGCGGGGCAATGCTGGCTTTGTGGCGATGTAGGGAACGCGCGAGTTTCTTCGATGCTCTGGCTGAGCGGTTGTAAGGGCTGGCCGCACCTTTCACAGATTTGCATAAGGGCTATGGCATCAAACACCCGCAATCGCCTTCCGGCAACAAAAAAACTCCGCAGACTTTCGCCGCGTCACCGCCCGGCTTGTAAACCCTACTTAATCCTGCCTTCCTTGAGTGATGCAAAACTACATTGAACAAAAAGCTCAACAGGCCATTGAGGCTTTGTGTGAGGATCGACCGCTTTGGAGGCGCCTCCAGTTGGCCAAACTTCATTTTGAAAACTGCGAGGATTACCTGGATACCGCCCCCGAAGATGTTCAGCAATTCATAAAGGCATTTTTGGATTCGTTTAATGTGCCAGAGCCGAAGAGATCGAAAAAGAAAGCAAGGGCTGAGAAGATAGCGCGGACGTGCTTGGCGTTAAATTCTGCAATCGAGGCAGTATTTGAAGAGTGTGGCCGAGAGGAGGAACGCCGCCTAAGGGCGGGCAGCGTGGCGCGCATGTTGAACTCGTCGGTTCGCGACGATCCTGTTAGCCTGCAGCCGTGACGATTAGCACCGACGCCATCCGCGCTTGTTTCCCGGCGCTAGAACGCCGTCACGCGGGCCGCCCGGTCGCGTACTTCGATGGGCCGGGCGGGACCCAGGTGCCCCGCCAGGTGGTGGAGGCGATGACCGACTATCTTTATCACCACAACGCCAACACGCATTGGCATTACCCTACCAGCGTTGAGACTGACCAAGCCCTGGCCCGGGCTCGCGAGGCCTTCGCTGATTTCTTCGGCGCCTCGCCGCGGGAGGTTGTCTTTGGCAACAACATGACCACGCTGACCTTTCACGTCGCGCGAGCGCTCGGGCGGAAGTGGGGGCCGGGGGACGAAATTGTCGTCACGGAACTGGACCATCACGCCAACGTCGCTCCCTGGCGGGCCCTGGAGCGGGAGCGGGGTGTCACAATACGCTCCGTCCAGTTCGATACAAAAACGGGCGAGTTGGCAGTTGAAGACTTTGCGCACGCCATTACGCGCAGGACCCGCCTGGTCGCTATCGGGGCCGCTTCGAATGCTCTGGGCACAATTAGTCCCGTGCGGGACGTGGCGCAGCTCGCCCACGCTCACGGTGCGCTCTGCTTCGTGGATGCGGTTCATTACGCCGCTCACCAGCTCACTGACGTCCGGGCGATGGAATGCGATTTCCTGGTTTGCTCCCCTTACAAGTTTTACGGGCCGCATCTCGGAGTTCTCTTCGGCCGCGCGGAGATTCTGGCCAGCCTGGATGTTCCCAAGCTTTCTCCAGCCCCGGACGCGATTCCGGACCGACTTGAAACCGGCACACAAAATCACGAAGGGATTGCCGGTGCCCGCGCTGCCGTAGATTTCCTGGCTTCGCTGGCGACGGGGACCAGCCGCCGCGAGCGCCTGGCCCGAGCTCTGGACGATTTGCACGCGCGGGGCGACGAACTTTTTGGTCCACTTTGGGATGCCTTGACCTCGATGAAAGGCATCACCTGCTACGGCCCGGCTCCCGGTCGCCCGCGCACGCCGACCCTTTCGTTCACTGTGGCGGGCATGACTTCGGCGCAGGTTGCGAAAGCGCTCGCCGCAGAAGCTTTATTTGTTTCCAACGGCAACTTCTATGCGAGCACGGTCGCCGAACGCCTCGGGCATGCGGAGGACGGCCTCGTCCGAATAGGCTGCGCCTGCTATACGACGGAACAGGAGATCGAGCGCCTCTTGCGTGCGCTTCAACTCGTGGAGGGCGAATGATCGTCAAATCCAGAACTGCGGCTCATTCAAGTATTACGGAGCGGGGTGGGCCTGCAGGCGAAATGACCCTGACTGATTGGTCCCCAGGAAATAGCCGCGCGCGTAAGAAATCACGGCCTCGCTGTCAGCCACCACCTTATTCCCGTAAATGCGCTTAAGCCGTGCACCAAAATCAGGCCAGTTGCCAGAGCCGGGCGTACTATTGCCATTGCCCGCCGTCTGGACGTTCGGCTTCTCAAACTCGCGAAAGAGGCGCGCAAACGCTTCCCGCTCCTTGACGGACAGCGCCTTCAATTGCTCGATCAATTCGGTCGCGCTCATCTGCGACAACTATAATGTTTGACGCCCCGAAACGTCAAGAAAGGGGCGTCATTCAAAATGGGGGGACGCCGCGTCGTAGCTTGCACGCCCGGCAGGTGTTTCATGCCCGATGCCAAGGCGCTCAACGATGCCCGCCGTAGCGCGTAACTCGGCGCAGGGCGGGCTTCGATTGTGGCGCACAGGACGTCAGTCTCGGATCGTCTTTGTGCGCGTCAACGACTTGCAAGAACCGTTTGTGCTACTATTTGTGCTACTTTCGCTTTTGAAACCTGCCGGCCTTTGAGAACCGTTAAAAGATGCATTTTATCCAATTTTTACTAGATAAAATGTAACTTGAATGAAACGCAGTAAGATGCCGTAAAATCGGCTATGGTGGGATTTTAAGTCCACACCGGCTGCCAAGGATCCTATTGCATCTACTTTCGCAAAGTTAGTTTGTGCATGCAAGCAGCGTGGAGGCCGTATCTCTATTCATGCAATCAGACCGAAATCGAGGGCGATGTCGATTCGCGGCTGGAAATTCTGGCGGGACTGTGCTGGGCCTCTCCGGCAACGAGAATCCGAAGCTGGCTGCTGAGGCTCTGGCATCTGTACCTCTCCCCACAGCATATGGCGTTGAAAATGAAAGGAAGGAACGCAACACTGCGCCAATCATGAAAGCCCGGAACCCAGGAAAGGCAGGCCCGCGCGCTTATGCCTGAATCGGTCCCGAACTATATGACCCGCCGGCTCAATCGCCGGGAGTTCATCAAGAGAACAGCGGCAGCCGGCGTGTCCCTGCCGGTAGGGCGCACGATCCGAGCCGCTGCAGCCTCAATGCCCGACCAGAGCGAATTTGGAGCCCGCGCTCACCTGTTTCTCGACGACGAGAATATCGCCGAGATGCAAGGACTGCGCCGCGTGCTGCATCAGCCGCGCAAGGAGGGATTAATTCAGGAAGCCGACGGTCGTCCGTGGGAACTGGGCGACCAGATGTCGGTTGTGCGCGATCTCAGCGGCCGATTTCACATGACCTATCGATTTCATTGGCCGGATCCGTCTGTGCGGGACCTGCATCCAAACATCGGGCCGGACAAGGCGCATTGGTTTCGCCAAACCACGGCGTACGCGAACAGCAAGGATGGCATTCGATGGACCAAGCCGGTGCTTGGGATAATGGAGGGACCGACCAGCTTTCGGCCGGCGCCCGAATCCAAATGGGCCGACGGAGTATTTTTCGAGCCGAGCGGTTTTTCGCGTCAGAACAACCTTGGCTATCCGATTAGCGGCATCCAGGACCTGACCCTTTTTGGTGGCGTGCAGGATCAGAAACGTCGTTATCTCCTCAACGCGCTCCGCTACAGCGATACACATCCATTTGCGGAAATTGCCGACGCCGGACTTTATTTTGCACGGGACATTCCCGATGCTGCGAAGAATCCGAGATGGCGCGAGCGAGTTGAAGTGGTTTGGGAAGGGCGCCGCCGTGGACCGCGCGGCCCGGGGGTGCGAGTCGCCGGCTTTGACCAAGCTCAGCGACTCTGGTTTGAGTGCGCCCAAGGCTCATTCGGGAAGTGGCTCAAGCGTGGAGGCAGAGACATTGGCCACTGGACCTCAACCGATTTGCAGGAATGGTCGCCGGAAGAACTGGTGCTGCCAATTGCCGACGACGAGTCACGCGCACCCGAAGATTACGTTGAATACATGGACATTCGTGTCCTGCGCGTCGCCGACGTGTGGCTGGGGCAGCTCATCATTTTTCATGGCGACCGCACCAGCCCGCAATATGAGATGCCCACCGCACGCGGCGTTTGGCGCAAGGGCACCACAGAAATGCGGCTCATCGTCAGCCGCGACGCGGGAAAAACCTGGCGGCGCGTCTGCGGCAAGGAAATTTGGCTTCAGCACCACCCCCAAGACGATGGCTACGACCGCCTTGTGTTTACGGGTTCGCCTGTGCGCGTTGGCGATGAGTTCTGGCTCTATTACGGTTGTTGGGATGGCGATCATCTGGTGTGGAACAAAGACGGAACGACGTTCTACAAGAACCGCACGCGCATTGGCCGCACGGCCCGTGCGACCTTGCGCTGGAATGGTTTTGCGAGTCTGCAAGCAGGGCAATCGGGCCAGCTCGTCACCAAACCCTTGGCGCCGCAAGGCCGGTTCCTGGCAGTGAACGCCGCGGCTACAAGGGGAGCAATTCGAGTGGGACTGCAGGATCTGGAGGGCCATCGTATTCCCGGCTTTCAATTATCTGATTGCAAACGGCTGACCGGGAACGGCATTGCACAACGAGTCCGTTGGAGGGGCAGACGAGAGATTCCGCCATCTCTGCTCGAGCGGCCACTGCGTCTCTGCTTCGAGGTTCAGCAATCCGACCTATTCGGTTTTGAGTGGCAGGCCGGGATAGCAAGTGAGATTGAACCCTCCGCGTGAAGAAGAACTACCGGGGCACTGTATCACCATAGGCACACGGATCAACCAAAAGCAACCTTTTTCAAAAAATGCCTTGTGAAGCGTTCCACGATCGGGCATTTTCTTCCGGCTTCCGGCCAAAGAGTCGGTCTAAAGTCGGTTCTTAATCCGAGGGACGCAGTGTCCCTTCGAGCAGGTTTTTGCGCGAAATGCGATTACTCAGCATCATTTTCATCGGGTTGGCGCTCGCCAGCGCGTCCTTACCTGGGCGAGCCGCAACCGCCGTAAATGCCGAAGCGGCAGCGACGGCCCCAGGAACTGAAACTGAGGAGCATGCGCTCACGACCAACGCGGTCGAGCTGTGGCACATCGGCAAGTTTCCCGTTACCAACTCGATGTTCGTCACCTGGGTTGTCGCTTTTGGTGTGATCATTTTCGCACAGGTGGCCACGCGCAACATGAAATCCGTACCCGAAGGCGCGCAAAATTTCTGGGAGTGGATGGTCGAGAGCCTTTACAACTTTCTTGAAGGAATTCTTGGTCCGAGGCTGGTAAAGGAGACGTTTTGGTTTTTTGTCACGATCTTCATCTTCATTCTCTTTACGAATTGGTTTGGGCTGATTCCAGGCGTCGGCACGATCGGGTGGGGCAATGAGGGCGCGCACGGTTTCGTGGTTGAGCAGCCGTTGTTGCGCGGCGGGAATGCGGACTTAAACATGACGTTCGCCATGGCCGCGATTTTCATGGTGCTCTGGCTGTTTTGGGCGTTGCGCTCGAATGGGATTTGGGGGTTCACACTGCACCTTTTCGGTCCCAAAGGGGAGAGCACGGGCTTCATAAAGTATATGATGATCGTGGTGTTCTTCCTGGTCGGTTTTCTCGAAGTGATCTCCATCGGATTCAGGCCCGTGTCATTAAGCTTCCGTCTTTTTGGAAACATTTTCGCCGGTGAAAATCTGCTCGAAGCGTTGTCGAACACCGTCCAGCATCCAGCCTGGGCCAAAGCGCTGTTTAGCGTGCTTCTGCCGGTGCCATTCTACTTTCTGGAGTTACTGGTAGGCCTGGTGCAGGCCTTTGTTTTCATGCTGTTAACGACCGTCTTCACTGCATTGATTTGCACGCACGAGGACGAACATGCGCATGCTAAGGTAGAGCATTGACTAAAAGAATTTCGGCGGCTGGACCATGTTCAATCGTGGGAGCCGCTGAGCAACAACGAAACAAGAAAGGAAACGTATGTTAACGCCTATGTTGGCGGATATGGGTGGTAGTATCCACGTCGGCCTGTGCGGCTTGGGTTCGGCCATCGGCGTGGGGTTGGTCGGCATGAAAGCTTCCGAAGCCGTAGGGCGCAATCCCGGCGCGTTCGGCAAGGTCATCACGCTGGCAGTGCTGGGAATGGCGTTGGCTGAGGCCATCGTCTTCTACGCGCTGTTCCTGGTCAAACAGGGCCCATAGAACGCTTCAGGCGCGGGGCCGAACGGCCCTGCGCCTGCTCTTGATCGAAAAATTTATGAATCAGGTTATTCTCGCGAGCATTACCGGCGATTTAGCCGAGACCGCAAAGAGCACTGCAGGCAAGTTCGGCCTGGACGCGCCGCATTTCTTTGCTCAAGTGCTCAGCTTTTGTATCGTGACCTTCCTGCTGTACCGGTTTGCCTACAAACCTATTCTTATGATGCTTGCTGAGCGCCGACAGCACATCGCCGAAAGCCTGGCGAATGCGGAAAAAATCAAAGCCGAGCTGGCACGGACCGAGGCCTTGCAGCGCGAAGCCTTGGAAAAAGCAAACGCCGAGGCGACGAAGCTCATCGAGCAGGCCCGCGCCGCTGCGGCCCGCGTGCAGGAACAGGAAACACAGAAGGCAATCGCCGCTGCCGAGCAGATTATCGCCAAAGCGCGCGAAGCCGCCGCTCAGGACCACGCGCGAATGCTGGCTGAACTGAAGCGCGAAGTTGGCCGCTTAGTGGTTCAGACGACGGCGACCGTGACGGGCAAAGTTCTGACCTCTGAAGATCAGAAAAGGCTTGCCGAGGAAACGGCGAAGGCCGTTACGAAGGGTTAACTGAGTTAACCAGGAAGTCAATTTGAAGATTTCGAAACAAGCCAAGCGTGAAGCGAAGGAATTGTTCCGCCATTGCCTGACGGATGGTTTGCTGGACGAGGGCCGCGTTCGAAATGCGGTTCAGCACGTGATGCAGACCAGGCCCCGCGGCTACCTGGCCACGCTCTCGCATTTCCTGCGGCTCATCAAACTCGACATCGAGCGCCGAACTGCCCGAATCGAGAGCGCCGCCCCGCTGGCTCCGGATTTGGAATCGAGGGTCAAGTCGGACCTGGGTCGCGTGTATGGCCCGGGCTTGAATCTCTCGTTTGTCCAAAACTCAAAACTAATCGGCGGAATGCGAATCAAAGTAGGCAGCGATGTCTATGACGGCACAGTCCAGGGCCGCCTAAACGCGCTGCAGGAAAGTTTTTGAATGATTTATGAGCAATCTACTCCAGGAAATTGAACAACAAATCGCCGGCGTCAAAACCACCGCGGCGAAACAAAACGTCGGCATCGTCCGCGAGATCGGCGACGGCGTTGCCAAAATCGAGGGCCTTACCGACGCCATGTTGAACGAGATGATCGACTTCGGCAACGGCGTCACCGGCCTGGCGCTGAACCTCGAGGAGACCGAAGTCGGGGCCATTATTCTCGGCGATTACACAAAGATCGAAGAAGGTGGCGAAGTTCGGACGACCGGGAAGCTGCTGCAAGTGCCGGCCGGCAAGGGACTGCTCGGCCGGGTGGTCAACGCGCTGGGACAACCGGTCGATGGCAAAGGGCCGGTCAAGAGCGACGTGGCGTATCCCGTGGAAAAAATCGCTCCCGGCATCATCAAGCGCCGCTCGGTGAGCCAGCCGGTGCAGACCGGCATCCTGGCGATCGACGCAATGATCCCCATCGGGCGCGGCCAGCGGGAACTGATCATCGGCGACCGCTCGACGGGCAAGACCACCATCGGGGTCGATACGATTATCAATCAAGCCCGCTTGAATCGGGCGGCCGAAGCCGCCGGCGACAAGGAGTACCGCCCACTCTACTCGATTTACGTCGCGATTGGTCAAAAGCAATCCAACGTCGCGCGCGTTGTCAGCGTCCTGGAGGAGCAGGGCGCGATGCCGTACACGATCGTCATCGCCGCTTCGGCTTCCGATTCCGCCACCAACCAATATCTGGCCCCCTTCGCTGGCGCCGCGATGGGCGAATGGTTCATGGACAACGGCATGGATGCGCTAATCATCTATGATGATTTGTCCAAGCACGCGGTGGCCTATCGTCAGGTTTCGCTGGTGCTGAAGCGTCCCTCCGGCCGCGAGGCCTACCCCGGGGACGTTTTCTATCTCCACAGCCGGCTGCTGGAGCGGTCGGCGCGTTTGAGCGACAAATATGGCAACGGCTCGCTCACCGCGCTGCCGATCATCGAAACGCAGTTGGGTGACGTCTCGGCTTACATCCCGACCAACGTCATTTCCATCACCGACGGCCAGATTTACCTCGAGACGGACTTGTTTTATCAGGGCATTCGCCCGGCAATCTCCGTCGGGCTATCGGTGTCCCGGGTGGGCTCGGCGGCCCAGATCAAAGCCATGAAACAGGTCGCCGGCCGCGTTAAACTGGATTTGGCGCAATTCCGGGAATTGGCGGCCTTCGCGCAGTTCGGTTCGGACCTCGACGCGGCGACGCAGGCCAAGATCGAGCGTGGCAAACGGGTAGTGGAAATCTTCAAGCAACCGCAATACAACCCCGTCCTGGTTGAGGTCCAGGTGGCGATGCTCTGGGCAGTTCAGAACGGATACATGGACGACGTAGCCGTGGAACGGATTAAAGATATGCAAGCCAGTCTGGCCGATTATTTGACGAGCCGGAAAACGGAATTGATGGCGCGCATCGCCAAAGAAAAGGCGTTGAGCGATGCCCTGACGGCGGAGTTGAAGGCGGCGGTAACGGAGTTTAAGCAAACTTACAGGTAATGCCCAGCACGCGCGACATCCGCCGGCGGATCAAGTCGGTCAAGAACACGGCCCAGATTACCAAGGCCATGCAAATGGTGGCGGCCTCGAAGATGCGCAAGGCGCAGCAATCGGCGCTCGCCGGGCGGCCGTATGCAGTGTTGATGAATGAAGTGCTGGGCGCGGTCAGCGATCGCGCCGGCGATTTCTCGCATCCGCTGATGGAAAAGCGCAACGTCACCCGGCGCGGCGTGATCATCGTCGGCACGGACAAGGGCCTGTGCGGCGCGCTCAACAGCAACCTGTTGCGCGAGGCGGCGAAGTTCGACAAAGAAACGACGATCTACATCACCGCCGGGCGCAAAGCGTCGCAGTTCATCGCGCGGACCAAGCGCCAGCTCGCGGCCGAGTTTACCTACAAAGACGCGCCGCTCTTTAGCGAAGCGCGGGCGATCTCACGGTTCGCGCGCGAGATGTTCGTGAAATGCGAAGTGGACCAGGTGGACATTCTCTTTACCAATTTCATCTCCACCCTCGTACAGCGGCCTGATTCGCTCCAATTATTGCCGGTCGGCGAAATCAAGGGCGTAACGGCGGGCGTTCATGGGCATGCGATGTCTGAAAAGTTGATGAAGGGCGCGACGGAATTCCTGTTCGAACCGTCCCCGGAACAGGTGCTCGGCGAATTGCTGCCCCATTACCTGAATTTTCAGGTCTATCAAATCCTCTTGGAAGCCAAAGCCAGCGAACACAGCGCCCGCATGGTGGCGATGAAAAACGCCACCGACAACGCCAACCAGCTCATCAAGGACCTCACGCTCGATTACAACAAACTGCGCCAGGCCAACATCACCAAGGAATTGCTGGAAATCGCCAGCGCCCAGATGGGGATGGTTTGAATTTAGAAACATCATGAATAAAGGCAAAATCGTTCAAGTCATCGGCCCGGTGGTGGACGTGGAATTCCCCGGAACCCCGCCCGGCATCTACAACGCGCTCACCATCGATTACAAAGTCCAGGGTCAGCCCACCAAACTGACGCTCGAAGTCGAGCAACACCTCGGTGACAACTGGGTGCGGACCGTGGCCATGTCCAGCACCGAGGGGTTGCGACGCGGCCTGGAGGTCGTGGATACGGGTGCGCCTATTTCCATGCCGGTGGGCGAAGGCGTCATGGGCCGCGTGTTTAATGTGACGGGCGAAGTGGTGGACGAGCAAGGGCCAGCCAAGGCGGACAAGTATTACCCTATTCACCGGGCCCCGCCGCCGCTTATCGACCAGTCCACCTCGCCGCAGGTCCTGACCACGGGCATCAAAGTCATCGACTTGATTTGCCCTTTCCTGAAAGGCGGCAAAGTAGGCGCCTTCGGCGGTGCGGGCGTCGGAAAGACCGTCGTCATCATGGAGCTAATCAACAACGTTGCCAAACTGCACGGGGGCATCTCGATGTTCGCTGGCGTGGGCGAGCGCACGCGCGAAGGCAACGACCTCTATTATGAAATGGCAGAAGCGGATGTGATCGTTTGCGAAAAAGACGAGAAAGGCCACTTGAAGCGCGGGGCTAACGGGCTTCCCATCTTGAAGCCGGGTTCCCGCATCGGCCTGGTGTACGGCCAGATGAACGAGCCGCCCGGTGCCCGCCTCCGAGTCGCGCTTTCCGCGCTCGCGGTCACTGAGTATTTCCGCGATGAAAAAAACCAGGACGTGCTACTGTTCATCGACAACATTTTCCGATTCTCCCAAGCTGGTTCGGAAGTATCAGCCTTGCTCGGGCGAACGCCCAGCGCAGTCGGTTATCAGCCGACCCTCGCGGCGGAAATGGGCGACCTGCAGGAGCGCATCACCTCGACCAAGAAAGGCTCGATTACGTCCTTCCAGGCCATTTATGTGCCCGCCGACGACATCACCGATCCGGCGCCGGCGACGACGTTTACGCACCTGGATGCGACGATAGTTTTGGAGCGCGCGCTGACGGAACTGGGAATTTATCCAGCCGTGGATCCGCTGGCTTCGACTTCGCGCGCCCTGGCGCCTGAAATCGTCGGCAAAGACCATTATGAGGTCGCTCGGGGTGTCCAGCGCGTGTTGCAGCGCTACAAGGATCTGCAGGACATCATCGCCATTCTAGGCATGGATGAACTTTCCCCAGATGACAAATTGACCGTGTTTCGCGCACGCAAGATTCAGCGGTTCTTGAGCCAGCCCTTCAGCGTCGCCGAAGTTTTCACTGGCCGGGCCGGCAAGCAAGTGCCGGTCGCCGACACCGTCCGAGGCTTCAAGGAAATCCTCGAGGGCAAGCACGACGAGGTGCCCGAGGGCAATTTCTATATGAAGGGCGGAATCGAAGAGATCAAAGAAGGCTAACCGTGGCCAGCACGCTAAAATTGGAAATTGTCACGCCTGAGGCGCGGACGTACTCCGAGGACGTCGAGATGGTCACTCTCCCGGGAGTGGAAGGCGAGATGGGTATCCTCCCACAGCACGTGCCGTTGATGACGCAGATCGTTGCTGGCGAAGTTGTGGTGCGAAAGGACGGTCGTGACTATTTCCTGGCTGTGGGAGAGGGCTTCGTCGAAATCACCGGCGATCGCGTCGCTCTCATGACCGACATGGCCATCCGCGCGGAACATGTCGATGAAGCCAAGGCTGAGGAAGCCCGTCGGCGGGCCGAAGCTCGCCTGGCTGAGAAACTCGATGATGAGGAAGCCGCGCTGGTCAGCGCCGCGCTCGCTCATTCACTCGCGCAGCTAAAGGTGAAACGCCGCCAGCACCGTTAAGATAAATCCCAAACTCCAAAAGCCAAATTCCAAACAAATCCCAAAACCCAAGGATTCAATTTGACCAGAGGTCGCCACACTATCTGACTGTAGAGATTTGGAGCTTGGGATTTGTTTGGGATTTGATTCTTGGGAGTTGGAGTTCTTCGGAAATTAGCTCTCGATCACACTAATCTCCACCGGCTCGACGCTCACGCCCGATTTCTCCAGCCACTTGATCGCGGCTTTGATTTCCGCGCCTTTGCCATCCAGCTCCAGGCAAACAATGCCAATTTCATCGGTCACGCTCGCCTGACGAATGTTGGTGACCACTCTGAACTTTTTCCCAAGCGTCCAGATCAATGGCGCCTGGATCAGCCGCGGTGGGTACATCAGCCAAAAACGTCTCTGTTCCGCACTTCGAGAGCGGGCGGTTTTCGCGGATCGTCTCTTTTTGTGTGAACGATTCATTTCGTCGAACTGATTATCCGGGCGCCTTGCAAACAGGTGGCATCACGCTCCGATAAACCGTTATGGTTTTCCAGAATAACCTCGCCCCCGAGGCCGACCTCATCCGCCCGCGATCGCGGGAATGATGCTGATCTCATCGCCGTCTTTGAGCGGCGTTTGCTGGTTTTGGAGAAAGCGGATGTCTTCCTCATTCACATACACATTCACGAACCGGCGCACTTCGCCGTTGTCATCTAGCAGCCGTTCTTTGATCCCGGGGTAGCGGGATTGCAGCTCCCCAATGGCCTCGCCAATGGTCACTGCCTTGACCTCGACGATCTCTTCATTGTTCGTCAACTTCCGCAACGGTGTCGGTATTCTTACTTTCGTCGCCATGTTCTTCGTCTTCCTGCTCTTAATCGTAATCTTACTCCTAATCGCCCTCTTAATTCTTCCTGTTCGCGCTCTTCTCCTCATTCCCTACGAGCGCCTCAAATTCCCGCAGGCTCGGCCTGATCTCCCGCGGCGCGCCAACGTGGCCGTTGACGGCGTCCACAGTTTTCAAGCCGTTGCCGGTAATGCAAAGGACCGCAGAATCATTGGCCGGAATCTTGCCGGCGGCAATGAGTTTCTTGGCCACGCCCACCGTCACACCGCCGGCGGTTTCGGCGAAAATTCCTTCGCACTCGGCCAGCAGCCGGATCCCCTCGCGGATCTCCTCGTCGGAGACGTCTTCCGCCGAGCCGCCGGTCTCTTTCATCGCTTTGAGGGCGTAGAAGCCATCAGCCGGAGTCCCAATGGCGAGCGATTTGGCAATCGTGTTCGGTTTGACCGGCTTGAAGAAATCCAAACCGGCTTTCTGGGCAGTGGAAATTGGCGAACATCCGGTAGCCTGCGCGCCGTGGATTTGGTAAGCCGTTTCGGGGACGAGGCCAAGTTTGATGAACTCCTGATAACTCTTCTGAATTTTCGTCAGCAGCGAACCTGAGGCCATGCAGACCACGGTGTGACGGGGGATCTGCCAATTCAGTTGTTCCATGATTTCGTAGCCCATGCTTTTGGAACCTTCGGCATAATAGGGCCGCATGTTTACGTTCACGAACGCCCAGGGAAACTGCCCGGCAATCTCCGCGCAAAGCCGGTTGACTTCGTCGTAGTGGCCCTTGATGCCGATCACATTGGCGCCGTAGATAAGCGAATTAACAATCTTTCCCGGCTCCAGGTCCGACGGGATGAAAACGTATGCCCTCAGCCCGGCCGCGGCGGCATTGGCGGCGACCGAGTTGGCCAGGTTGCCCGTCGAAGCGCAGGCGACAGTACTGAATCCAAGCTCCTGAGCGCGGCTTAGAGCGACGCTCACAACCCGATCTTTGAAAGAAAGACTGGGATAATTCACCGTGTCGTTCTTGATCCAGAGTTCGCGGATCCTGAGACGGCGGGCGAGCCGGTCCGCCTTGACCAGCGGCGTAAAGCCCACTTGCAAACCCACGGTAGGAGCGTCCTCGACTGGCAGCAGCTCCCGGTAGCGCCACATGCTCTTGGGCCGCGAATGAATGGCTGCGCGCGTTAGGAAGCGCTTGATGTGGTCATAATCATACACCACTTCCAACGGCCCGAAATCGAATTCGCAAACGTGCGTTGCCGCCAGTGGATATTCGCGGCCGCACTCGCGGCATTTCAATGCCCTCATGTATCCCGCATGTTCTTTCATGACAAAAAACCTCTTCTCACGAGGAGAAGAGGTTGAAAATTCCGAGCGCTCTTCTCATTTTCCCCCGAATTGTGTCGGGGCTGGAATTGGCACCTGGTCACCCCGTATGCGTTCGGAGTCGGTTGCCGTGGCGTCATCGGGCCAGTCCCTCAGCCACTCTTTATGAGGCCGTTATATCAACGGATACGGATAGATTGATACATTGCCGGACTCCTGTCAATATCTTTTGTAACTATGAACTCAGCGGAAAACTCAGATCATCCGGACATTATCGCCTGGCCGCCGTTGATTTGGCTTGGCTGTGCAGCGGTAAGCAGCTTGCTGCACTTCATCTTCCGCTTCCGCGTGATGGAGTATTCGTTGTCGCTCTGGCTCGGAGTGGCCCTCGCAGTCGTATGCGTTTCCCAGGCAATCTGGGCCGCGAGCGTGATGAAAGCCGCCGGTACAAATGTCCATCCAGGTCGGCCCGCGCTGGCAATCGTTACCAGTGGACCGTATCGGTGGACGCGGAACCCGATGTACCTGTCGTTGAGTCTGCTCCAAGTTGCGTTAGGTTTCATACTTGATGGTTGGATTCCGTTGCTGTTTGCGATTCCCCTGGCGCTGATTCTGCACTTCGGTGTTGTTCTGCGCGAGGAGAGCTATTTGGAGGGCAAGTTCGGCGAGCAGTACCTCTCATTCAAGCGCCGAGTGCGGCGTTGGTTCTGAAGCGGGGCGTGCGTGCCGCGCCTTCTTTCAGCTTGCCTTTTTCGGGTCCGGCCGGAACATTGCGCGGCTTATATGGAATCTGAAGTCCCGCAGTTACCCCTCTTAGACAAGCTCTGGGCGTGGTTTGAAACGAACCGAAAACAAGCTACTTGGGGCGCTGCCATTGTCGCGGGCATCGGCCTGATTACGTGGTTTATCGTTTGGCAGAAAGGCCAAAAGGAACTCACGGCCAGCGAGGCGTTCTCCAATGTGTCCTTTCCGCAACCGGGCAACCCCGGAGCGAAGCCGGACACCGCCGATGCCTATTTGAAAGTGGCTTCCCAGTACCCGAATTCCGCCGCGGGCGCGCGCGCGTTGCTGCTGGCCGCGGGCAGTCTGTTCGTAGAAGGCAAGTATCCAGAAGCCAGGACGCAATTCGAGCGGTTCATGCGCGAGCACCGCGACAGTGCCTTCATGGGCCAGGCATTGCTCGGGGTCGCCGCATGCCAGGACGCCCAGGGCAAGACGAACGAAGCGATTGCGGCCTACAAAAACCTGGTGGACCATCACCCGGGGGAGAGCGTTATTCCGCAGGCCAAGTTCGCGCTCGCGCGATTGTATGAAGCGCAAAACAAGCCCGAACAGGCCAAGAGCCTGTACGAGGAGCTTAATCGCAGCGAACCCTATGGCTCGGTGGGCTCCGAGGCCGGGATGAGACTTGAAGAACTGCTCGCCAAGAATCCGAACCTGGCACCCAAGCCAGTGCTTCCAACCAACGTCCCGCCGATCAGCGTGCCGTCGATCACGTTGCCTTCGAGCAATGCCCCTCCAATCGCCTTGCCGACAACCAATGCGCCTCTGGCCACCGCGCCGCTGATCAGCGCGCCACAGACAAACGCTCCTGCCGCCACCGCGCCGGTGACCAATGCGCCTCCGCCCGCCGCGCCCACATCCAACGCACCGCCGCTCAACCCGCAAAAGCCCTGATGAAGCTGACGATCATCGGTACCGGCTATGTCGGGCTGGTGACCGGCGCCTGTTTTGCCGAAGTCGGCCATCAGGTGGTCTGCGTCGATAACGACGCTGAGAAAGTGAAGGTGCTGCAGGCTGGCGGGCTGCCGATTTACGAGCCGTGCCTTGAAGAATTGGTGAAGAAGAACGTCGCTGCCGGCCGTTTGACGTTCACTATCAGCACGACCGAAGGGGTGGAAAAATCCGAAGTCGTCTTCATCGCCGTCCCAACGCCACCATTGTCCGACGGCTCGGTGGATTTGAGCTTCATTGAGAAAGTGGCGCGGGAGATTGCCGGCGCGATGAACGGTTACAAGATCGTTGTGGATAAAAGTACCGTTCCGGTCAAAACCGGCGACAAGGTAGCGGAGACCATAAAGCGCTACTGCAAGGCCCAGGTCGATTTTGATGTCGTCAGCAACCCGGAATTCTTGCGCGAGGGATTCGCGGTCGAGGATTTGATGAACCCCGACCGCATCGTGATCGGTGTCCGGACGCAACGACCCGTGTCGGCGCTGAAAGAGATTTATGCGCCTTTCAAAGCCCCGGTAATCGTCACGGACATCAATTCCGCCGAGTTGATCAAGCACGCCTCGAATTCATTCCTCGCGTTGAAGATTTCCTATATCAACGCCATCTCCGTTTTATGTGAGGCGACCGGCGCCAATGTTCAGGAGGTGGCCCAGGGTATGGGAATGGATGAGCGGATCGGACGCCGCTTCCTGAATCCGTCGCTTGGTTTTGGCGGCAGTTGTTTTCCCAAGGACCTCAGTGCGTTCATCAAGATTGCCGAACAGGTCGGCTACGATTTCGGGTTGCTGAAGGAAGTCCAAAAAATCAACTCCGAACAGATGAATCGCTTCGTCAAAAAAATCATCGACACGCTCTGGGTGCTCAAGGACAAACGTATCGGCGTGCTTGGGCTGGCATTCAAACAAAACACGGACGACGTGCGCATGTCGCCGGCCATTGACCTCTGCCAGCGCTTGCAACACGAGGGCGCGCTCTTGCGCGTCCATGATCCTAAAGCGATGGAAAAGGCCAAAGCGGTCCTTCAGAACGTAACCTTTGTGCCGAACCTGAACGACGTCGCGGAGGGTTGCGACGCGCTCGTGATTGCTACCGAATGGGACGAATTCAAGAAGCTCGATCTCGAACGCGCACGCCGCGCCCTGAGCCATCCGATTCTGTTCGATGGCCGCAATCTGTTCGATCCTGCGGAGATGGTACGCCTGGGCTTTATCTACAAGAGCATTGGCCGGTAAAGAACAAGCCATTGATGTTGCCGCCGCGCTGATATTTCGAGGTGGCAAGCTCTTAATCACCCAGCGCCACGCCGAGGCGCATCTCGGCGGCTTGTGGGAGTTTCCGGGCGGCAAACGCGAACCGAACGAAACTTTCCAACAATGCCTGACGCGCGAATTGCGCGAGGAACTGGGAATCGAGGTCGTCGTCGGCGGCCTAATCGAGAATCTCACCCACTCTTATCCTGAGAAAACCGTGCGTCTGATGTTTTTTCGCTGCCAATGGAAAGCGAATGAACCACAAGCTCTTGGCTGTTCCGCCTTCAGATGGGTAAGCGCCGACGAACTCAACCAGCACGCGTTCCCGGCGGCCGATGAGCGATTGTTGAAAAAACTCCTGCAAGAACTTGCACTGTGGTCGGGTAGCTAGAGCGTTTTGCTTAGAAGTGTAGCCACAAAAGCGTCAATTTCTCGGAAATGCCTCGGGATTTAGCTGCATTCCCTGGCTACAGTTTTATCAAAACCGCTTTAACGTTTCGGAAACGTAATCCAATCTTCGAGCGTCTGTCACTTGGGCGCAGCTAAACTTTTCCGTAAAACTGCTCGACCACCTGCCGGAAATTGTTCTCGCCGACCTCGATGATGCCCATTTCGCGCCGGGCATTTTCTTCGGAATCACTCGCGTGAGCGGCGTTGACCATGACGGTTTGGCCGAACTCGCGGCGGATGGAGCCCGGGGGAGCCTTCGAAGGATCGGTTGGGCCGAGGATGTCGCGGATTTTCCGCACCGCTTCGACTCCTTCATAAACCAGCGCGATACTCTTTTCAGTGCCCGGTTTCTTTAACTCTGCAGGCGGGCATTCCGACGGCGCGCGGCCGGACATGAACCGGACGATATTGTCGAATTGATTATCGCCAAAGCTCGGTCCCAAAACCTCACCGAGCTTTTGCTCCTGCTCCGGCCCGACTTTCAGTCCCAGCTCCTTTTCAATCGCCGCTTTGGCTTTGGCGGCCACCACGTCCTTTAGTTTGAGTCGGAGCGTTTCACGGACTGGCCCGTAAAACTCAATCGCCTGGGCCACGCTCATGCGGAGGACCTTGACGGCGACAATGAACAAACCTGTGCGGGAAAAGAAATCAATCATGTTTCCCGGCCGCCCGGTGGGGAACCGGAAATTCTCGGGCTTGATCAGGACCAACGTGCGCTGCCCTTTTTCGCCCGGCGGATAGGCGATGACGTTTTCCAGCACACCGCCGTCGGTGTCCGAGTAGCTGGCCCAGAGCTTAAGCTTCGTCCCGGCCTCCTCGGCCGTCGGCGCCGCCAGCACCGCCGGCTCGAAATAGCGCACCTGGTCGTTTTCGTCGATGATTAGATCGCCATAGGTATCGCGAATGGTCTCTCCCCCGCGGCGGTCGGGACTGATATTGCCGATGACCGAGCGGGTTCGGCGGACGGCGTCCTCGCCTTGAAACAGCAACATCATCACGCGCCGGCGGCGGCCGGTTTTGGGATCGGGCGCGAGGTTTTGCTGGATGTAGCGGTAAATCAGTTCCTGGATCCTGCGGTCTTGAGGGTCGTTGGCGGAGATGGTCGCCTCGGAATATTTTGTCACCAGCTCGGCGCTCGGAGCGAACATTCGGGCGCCGGCGAGTTCCATTCCCGTGCGCGTGATGAGCCGGCTGAGGATGCCGCCGGTGCGCGATTTATGCAGCGAATAAGGAGTTATGATTACGTACGCGAGCTGCTGGGCCATAGTTTAATGGGTCGAAGAAGGCTTGGCCGGTTCTGGTGCCGCCGGGGCCGCGCTCGCTTTGCCGCCCAAAATCTTGAACATCACCGTGCCACAGGTCGGGCATTTGCCTTTGATGGCTTTGCGCCCGTTCTTCATCGTCTCTTCCACTCCATCTATGATTTCCTTCTTGGCCTTGCATTTGACGCAGTATCCTTCGGGCATAGAAAAATTGGCTGTCGCAGCGCTTCATGCCCCGCGGCAGTTACAGCGAACAGCTTAGGGTTCGCTTGTCACCAGCGTCAACAGGGAAAAGGCAGGGCGGGAAGCCAAATGCAACTGGTTGATTACCAGCAATCTGTGCTGATTCCGATGCCAGAGATTCGGAGGGCTTACTCAGCGATTGGCCGCTCCCTGAGAGTCGTTTTCAGGATCTTTCCGGTCGCGGTTCGGGGCAGGAACGGCAGCATCACAACTTTTCGCGGGACCTTGTAATCAGCCAGTTTTCTTCGCAGGAATTGCTGGATGGCCACTTCTTCGAGGATTTCGCCGTCATTGGCCGCAACGAAAGCCACGGGATGCTCTCCCTTGCGCGGGTCGGGCTTTCCGATGACTGCCGCCTCCTTCACGCCCGGGAATTGATACAAAATCTCCTCGATTTCGCGCGGATAAACATTGATGCCGTTGACCAGCAGCATGTCTTTCTTACGATCTGTGATGAAGTAGTACCCCTCCTCGTCGCGGTAGCCAATGTCGCCGGTCAGCAGCCAGCCGTCGCGCATCACCTTGGCCGTCTCCTCCGGCTGGTTCCAATATCCGAGCATCACGTTGCCGCCGCGCACGCAGAGCTCGCCGACCTCCTTGACCCCGAGCTGGCGACCAGCATCGTCCTGAATGCTGACTTCGACGTCCGGAATCGGAAGACCAATCGACCCGGGTTTCCGCGTAGCATCAAGCGGGTTTTTGGTGACGACCGGGCTGGCTTCGCTCAAACCGTAGCCTTCTATTAGGGGGATATGGAACCTGGCCTCGAACTCATGCAGCACCTGCGCGGGCAGCGGAGCCGAGCCACTGACACATAACCGCAGCGGCAGCGGCGGCTGAATCGGCGCGTGAACCATGCTGCGGTAAAACTGCGGGATGCCCGGCAACATAGTGGCTTGCCGCTGGAAGATTTCCTGGAAGGCATTGCGGATCGGGCTCAGCGACTTCACCAATACAATCGAACCGCCTACCAGCAGCGGCAATAGCACGCCTACCGTCAGCATGTAACTGTGGAACAGCGGCAGCAGCACCGCCATCCGGTCAGTCGCAATCGTGTGGAGCACTTTGCGGCAGCTCTCGACGTTGTGCAGCAGGTTGCCGTGCGAGAGCATCGCGCCTTTGGGCCGGCCCGTAGTTCCCGACGTGTAAATCAGTACCGCCAGGTTGGATTCGGAAATCTTCGACAATCCTTTGGTGTTCGGTGAATGCTTCCGAACGCTGGCCGGCTCTCGGTCGCCGAACGAAGTAATTTCCCGCACTTGAAACAGTTGCAGGCCCGGCCTCCCGGCCGCCAGCGCGGGGAAATGCGTCGCCAGCTCCCCATCGGTCAAGAGAACGTCAATGCCGGCGTCGCCCAAAATGTAAGAGACCTCGTCGGGCTTGAGGAAATTGTTGATCGGCACCGCGACGGCCCCCGCATGCAGAATCCCAAAAACCGCAGGGATAAATTCCGGACAATTCTTCAGCCAGAGACCGACCCGGGCGCCGCTCCGGACGCCAAAGCGCTCTTGCAGCTGCTGCGAGACGAAAGTGCTTTGGCTCCAAAGCTCGCGATAGGAATACTCGCGCTCGCCCCAGTAAAGCGCAGTCTTCTCAGGTTGCCTCTTCACTGAACCGGCAAAAGCGCGAACCACATTCATGGTGTTGGATAACAGTAATAACCCTTAATTCGAAGCCACGGAAGCCGTCAAGAACATTCCGCCCGCTCGAGGCTACGCGCCACAGCACAAGAACGGAAAACAATCGAGCGCCCAGCGCCACCCGCCCCCGCTCGCGAATCAGCCCGGATTTCAAAGCGTTCCAATTCCGTGGCTTCCGCCAGCAACGCTTCGCCCGTTCCCCTGATGCCTAGCCACTCTCGCGATGGGAAAGTGGCGAATCATTCGTGCGGGGGTGGCCAAAAATGGACCGATGCAACGATGTTCCAATTTAAAGGCCGACAAGGAAGGAGGCCGCGCTCAACAACTTGAGGAGAGTTCGAAAGAATCGAGAAGACGCAAGAAGGCCACAAAATTGCCTGGTTTCAATCCGCTTTACTTTTAAAACGGTGTTGGTTTGGCTCGACAGGTATGAAACTTGGCATCCCAGTTCTAATCGCCGCACTGCTCACATTACGGCTCCCGGCTGCGGAGAGCCGGCTAATCGCTCCGGGCGCGACGCTGCAAAAACTGGCGAGTGGATTCGAGTTCACCGAAGGGCCGGCGTGCGATTCTCAGGGAAGCGTCTTTTTCACCGACCAACCCAACGACCGGATCATGAAATGGAGCATCGAGGGAAAACTCTCGACCTTCATGCATCCGTGTGGGCGGGCAAACGGGCTCACCTTCGATCGGCAGGGAAATCTCTGGGCCTGCGCCGACGGAAAAAACGAACTGTGGCGCATCGGTCCGGGAACGAACGTGACGGTCGTTCTCAAGGATTACCAAGGCAAGCTCTTTAACGGACCGAATGACATTTGGATCACCCCTGGCGGCGCGATCTATTTCACCGATCCTTATTACCAGCGGCCGTACTGGAAGCGCGGCCCGAAGGAACTGGATGAATGTGTGTACTGCCTGTCGAGCGACCTCAAAAAGGTCACTCGCGTCATCGGCGACTTGAAACAGCCGAATGGAATCATCGGCACGCCCGATGGCCGGACGCTTTACCTGGCCGACATCGGCGCCGGCAAGACTTACCGATATCGCATCCAGCCGGACGGTTCGCTCGCTGAAAAGAAATTATTGTGCGAGCTGGGCTCGGACGGAATGACCATTGATGATCGGGGCAATGTTTATCTCACCGGCAACGGAGTTTCGGTGTTCGACACTTCCGGGAAAAAGATCGAGCAAATCGAAGTGCCGGAAGAGTGGACAGCGAACGTTTGCTTCGGCGGCAAAGACCGGCGCCTGCTTTTCATCACCGCCAGCAAGAGTGTCTATGGATTGAGAATGCAGGTAAAAGGAGTAGATAGCCAGTGATGGATTCTTTTTTTTCACGCCCGCCGGAGAAGTTTCGCTGCCCCCCAACCAAGCAAGATCAACAGTGATACAATCCACCACTGATATGTTCCCGGGTAGTGTGGGCTCACCATTAGAAAAACGACCGGCAGGACAATGAAAGTGTTGTGCTTCGAGCGGGCTTTGGCGCGCATTGCTTCCGCCTGATCCGGAGACTGGCCCTGGCTCAACGCGAGGACCATGCGCCGCTGCGCCGGCAGGATGCGCATCCAGACATTTGCAGTCATGATCGTGCCCAACATCGCCCCGAGTTGCAGGCATGCTGCGCGGTTGGCGAAGTAGTGAAACAATAACCACGTGGCCACCACGAGCAGTGCGTACGAGACCGCTACTCCGACCTTTTCGTTGGAAAACAACTTCGAGCTCCAAAGCAGATCATACACCAACCAGACAGCAACCAGCAGTCCGACGCTTAGGGCAGTCGCCGTCGCCTGGCTAATGCGTGACCCCTCGCTTTCAACGAGAATCCCGCCATGATAATAGACCAGCATATACAGAAGTATACCCGTCAGCCAAGTCAGCGCCGCCTCCCAGCGAAACCAGTGCAGCCTCTCCGGCAGGACGTTCGGGCCCTTCAGCTTTTCAACGACATAAAAGCCGCCGCTGTGGACCATCCAGACCTGCTTCTCAGGTGGCTTGTTCCCGACGTCGCTGTCCTTGCCTTGCTTTTCGAGTTCTGCAAATCGGCCATCCAGCCAGGTGAAGTAAAAAGTCGTACCTACCCATAAGATTCCCGCGAAGACATGCCCCCAACGCAGCAGGAGGTTTGTCCATTCTTTGGGATCAAAATTCATCGGGTCGCTCGCAGCTCAGGACCGTTTCTGCTGCGCGCACGTTGCGAAAAGGTCGAATACCGATCAAGCAATATGTTGACACAGAAAAATCCGGGCTGATCATTGAAATGACTGAGTGATCATGCTGACTCAAGCTGACATCAATAACGCCCTGAAAGCCGTCAAATATCCGGGCTACACCCGCGACATCGTGTCGTTCGGGTTGGTGAAAGAGGTGGCTACAAAAAACGGCGCCATCAGCGTCACGATGCAACTGACGGGCGGCAGTCCGGAAATAGCCCGGCAGATCAAGACCGAGTGCGAACGCGTGCTCCGGGAGCTACCCGGCGTCAAGCAGGTCTATGTCGAGGTCAAACACCAGGGCACACCCGCGCCGGCGGGCGCGCCGAGTCCCTGGGCGCAGCAAAACAAGGTCGCCGGCATCCACCGCGTTGTGGCCGTGGCCAGCGGCAAAGGCGGCGTGGGCAAGTCCACCGTCTCAGTCAACCTGGCGTGCGCGCTCCAGCATCTGGGTGCAGGAGTCGGCCTGCTCGATTGCGATATTTACGGGCCCAGCATTCCGCTGATGATGGGCATCAATCAACGACCGACCATCAGCGAGCAGGAGAAAATGGTGCCGCCATCAAACTATGGAGTGAAGCTTATGAGCATGGGATTCCTGCTTGAGGGCGACCAGCCCGTTATTTGGCGCGGACCCATGATCATGAAAACGATCCAACAGTTCATCGGCGCCGTCGAATGGGGTGAACTGGATTTTCTGCTGGTCGATTTGCCACCGGGCACGGGTGATGCTCAGCTTTCTCTTTGCCAGACCGTCCCGCTGGACGGCGGCGTCATCGTCACTACGCCGCAAGAAGCCTCGCTCGGCGTTGTGCGCAAAGGCATCGCCATGTTCCAAAAAGTCAACGTCCCCATCCTCGGCATTATTGAGAACATGAGCTATTTTACGACGTCGTCTGGCGAACGCGTGGAAATATTTGGCCACGGGGGCGGCCGGTCGGAGGCCCAGCGCCAGAATGTCCCTTTTCTTGGCGAAGTGCCTCTGTACATGCAAATTAGAGAGGGCGGCGACCGAGGCGTGCCGGTGGTGGTCTCCGCGCCCGACGCGCCTGAAAGCCAAGGTTTTATCCAAATTGCCAGCGCTTTGCGCGAGCAACTCAGGTAACTATCGTGTCAGTAATTTTACGCCCTCGTTTTGAGCCTTCTTTCTGCTAAACTATCGAGGGACTTGCTTCATTGAAGCCCGCATCGACAGATTTAGAGAGCTTTCCTGTAGCACAAATAATGGACAAGAGTAATTTCAATTTGAGGTTGTCAACCGGCGGAACCGGTGATTAGATTGAGGCAGCGGGTCAAGTAGTATTCTCGCAATTATGGCTGACGAGACTAAAGAGCCACTTTCCGCGAAAGATTTGTTGAAGAACTCTTCGCTCTACCGCGAGTTTCAGGCGGAGCGCGAGGAGATCTTGAAGCACAAGTGGATTGAATCCGAGAAAGCAGGCCGTGACATCGGTTTCGAGCGCGCGCTAACGGATTGGATTATCAAGCACCGCTCCAAGTGGCGCAAGAGCCGGCAAATGGCCGACCACTAAGACGCCTGCTTTCCTTTAACGCAACCCAGCGAGGTTGCGAAGGAAACGATTGTGGACTCCGACATCCCAACTCCGACATCCCAACTCCGAATTGCGGAGTCAGGATGCTGTTTTCGCACTTCCTCTCGCCGCGCTGGCGCCGCGCCGCACTTGCTGCGCTCGGCGCTCGTCCCAGCGGGGCGGGTCCGGTTTCTGTCCTCAGATTTCGCACCTCGCACCTCGCATCTCGGACCTCCCACTTCGTCCTTCGCACCTCTCACCACGGCCTTCGGACTTCCCTCGCATGCCTGACTCCACCCAAATCCTGAATGGAGCGGCGATGCAGCGCGCGCTCACGCGCATTGCCCACGAGATCGCGGAACGGAACGAGGTCAGCGCGCAAGTGGCGCTGGTGGGCATCCAACGGGGTGGCGTGCCAATGGCGCAAAGGCTGAGCGGGCTGTTGTCTGGCATTTGGGGCCATGCCGTTCACTCGGGCGCGCTCGATGTCAGCATGCACCGCGACGACCTGGATCAGCGCGTCGCTCCTCATGTTCAACCAACAGTCATTCCCTTCGACGTCAATGGAAATACCGTCGTGCTGGTGGACGATGTGCTCTTCAGCGGCCGGACCGTCCGGGCGGCACTGGACGCCTTGAATGATTTCGGCCGGCCCAAGTGCATTCAACTCGCGGTGCTGATCGATCGCGGACATCGCGAACTGCCCATCAAAGCCGATTTTGTCGGCAAGAATCTTCCCACGGCTCCGAACGAAAGTGTCCATGTGCGCTTTTCCGAAACCGTCGGCGCAGACGAAGTCGTGCTCGAAAAATGAAGACCACACCACTCCGATACTCCACCACTCCCAGATTCCAATATTCCAACAGTCCATTACTCCATTACTCCATTACTCCATCACTCCATCTCTTCGCATGAGCTGGACCCGAAAACATTTGCTCGATATCGAATCGCTCTCCACCGAGGACATCACGACAGTGTTGGATACCGCGCGCGCCTTCAAAGCCGTCGGTGAGCGGGCGATCAAGAAAGTACCCGCTTTGCGGGGCAAAACGGTCATTAATCTGTTTGTCGAACCATCGACCCGCACCAGAATCAGCTTCGAGCTCTCCGAGCAACGGCTTTCCGCCGACATCATCAATTTCACGGCGGAGGCTTCGTCACTGAAAAAAGGTGAAACGCTCAAGGACACCGCGCGCAACCTCGAGGCGTTGAACGCCGATTTCATCATTATTCGGCATAGCGCGTCCGGCGCGCCGCATTTCCTGGCCCGCTTCCTCAGCGCCAGCGTCATCAACGCCGGCGACGGCGCCCACGAGCACCCTACCCAGGCGCTGCTGGATGCCTTTACCATCCGCGAACGCAAAGGCAGCATTCAAGGACTCAAGGTCACTATCCTGGGCGACGTTCTCTACAGCCGCGTGGCGCGGTCCGATATTTGGGCGCTCACCAAACTGGGTGCGGAAGTCACCTTATGCGGCCCGTCCACTCTCGTGCCGCGCACCTTCGAACGGATGGGCTGCCGCGTCACCCACAACGTCGAGGAAGCCATTCGCGACGCGGACATCATCAACTTGCTGCGCATCCAGCACGAGCGCCAGCGCAAGACCATGTTCCCCAGCCTCAACGAATACTCCAGCTTGTTTGGCCTCAATCAAGCCCGGCTGGCCCGGACAAAACCCGACGCGCTCATCATGCATCCTGGCCCAATCAATCGGGGCGTGGAAATCGATAGCGACATCGCGGACTGCCGCCGCTCGGTGATCTTGGAACAAGTCACCAACGGCCTGGCGGTGCGGATGGCCGTGTTGTTTCTGGTCAACGGCGGAAAAGGGCCACACGAAGTGGCCGCTGGATAGTCCTGGCTCACAGGAGCGCGGGCGAAACCTTCACACCTGGCCCGGCGTTGTCCGCGCGGCGAGCAAGGAGCAGTAAGACTTTCGGTAGGCCCAAGCAAGGTAGAGCTCCAGGACCATCAGGACAGCACCCGGCACGATGCCCGCCGGCTGAAGGAATATATGGAATGCGATAATGTTAACCAGGACCGGCAAGATCAAAATCAGCGCGAGAGGAACGAAACGATTCAAGAGCAGCAATACTCCGACAAGCAATTGCGTGCCCATGACCATCGGAAACATGTAGCCGCTCTTCATCAACGCCCCGGCGAACGCGCCGGCCGCCTCAGGCATAGGCGTTTTCGGCTCCGGAATGAAGTGGAGAAAACCATTCAAGCCGAAGACGCAAAAGGTGAGGCCCATCAGGATCCGCGCGATCGCAGGAAGAAGGCGGGCAAATGACTTTGGCTGTGGCACCGCGGTTTGCCTGGCTCCGCTGGTTGGGTTCGAGGTGACTTGGTCGTCCATTGCAATTCCTTTCGTTTGGCAAAAGCGAGCGAGCGCCGCATGCTACTTCTTGCCCACAGCCTCCGCCACAGTTCGCATTTGAGCTAAACCTCGTTCGAAGTCACCGCCGACCATTTTGTCCATGTTCATGAACAGGCAGAACGCTTTGGCGATGAAATTATTGTGGCCGGTCATGGTCCAGGTGATGGTGGTGTTGTTGCCTTCGGGTTTGAACGTGAACTCGGTCGTGCAGACCGAAGGAAACGGTTTGATAAACTCGAGCTTGATCCGCACCAGGTCGCTGGGATGGCTCTCGCTGATCGTCATCCGCCCCTCGCCCACCTTGCTGTTTCCCGCCCAGGCGAAAATCGCGCCTGTTCCTGCCGCCGGCCCGTCGAACGTATTCTTTACCGCCGCATCGAGCTTTGCCCAGGGCGACCAGGCATCCCACTTATGGAAATCGTTCACCTGCCCAAAGACCACGTCCGGAGGAGCGGAGAACGTGGCGTGGCGTTCGACTCGATAATCAGCCGGCTGCATGGCCACGACCACGAGGAAAACGACGACGATGACAGCAACGACAATCAGGATTTTTTTTAACATGGCGCTTGCTCTCCGGTTAAGGATGTTTGTGCAATCATGTGGATCGCGTTGAGATTATTGGCCAACATTGCGAATTGCAACGCGGAAAAAGGATTGAGCGCGCCTGCCGTAGCCGGCGCGCTCTGCTTGGACTGAGGCGATAATTAGTTCGCTTTCGCCTGCGCGCTGCCGTTGGCATGGCCGCGCAGCATAACTCCGAGCAGCCCATCAACGATGCCCGGCTGGCTGCCGGCGCCGCTCACCGCCACATCGGGCACGATGCGCACATTGCGCTCGCCCACGATCTGCATGAGCTGCATCACCGTGTATCCCTGCGTTCCCAGCGCCTCGACGCCCACGCGGTAGGCTTCCGCTTTGGCGCGGCCCGTGGCTCGAATCGCTTCGGCCTCGCCCAGCGCCCGGAGGCGTGTGGACTCGGCTTCACCGGTCGCCTGCTTCACGGTCGCGTTCGCCTTCAGTTCGGCGATGTTCACGCCTTGCTCCGACGCCACGACCTGCCGCTGGATCTGCGCGGCCTCTTGCACCTCGTAGGTCTTGCGCTGTTCCTCAGCAATCTTCCGGTCCGTCTGGGTCTGCATCAGCTCCCCCGGCGGATGAATGTCGCCGATCAGCGTATCAATCGCCTGCACGTCATATGCGCCGAGCGCTTTCCGAATGTGCTCGGCTGCCTCGACCTGCCGCTGGCTCCGCGCGCTCAGAAAGTCGAGTACGGTATAATCCTGCGCCGAGTTGCGGAAATAATTTCCGACGATCGGCTGCAGCACATGATCCACCAGGTTCTGCATCGAACCGACCCTCGAAATGACCTTGGGCGCATCCAGCGCGCCGACGTGAATGATTTGCGCCACGTCGAGGTTGAACGCAAACCCGTCCTTCGATCGCACCGTGATGGACGATAGCTTCTCGTCATAATGATGCGCCTCGGTCCGCGTCGCCCAGTTCAGGACGATGTTCGTTGTCGGCACCAGTTCGATCTTCATCACGCGCGTGTTGATCGGGTGCTTGCCCGGATAAAGCGGAGTCACCCACACACCCTTGTGCCCGGTATTAACCAGGTCGCCGTGCTTGAACTCCAGGCCGCTGACATCGACGTGGGCCTGGCCCACGAACGAGATCACCACGCCGACGTAGCCTATCGGAATCTGCACCATCGGAACCTGCTCGACCTGGACGAACCACGGATTGAGGTTCCACGTTCCGGACAGCAGAATCTGCTCCTGTAATCCGCGCCGTCCACCGCCATCAAGAAACGCCTGCGCATTCTGGAAGCTGTCGTGCTCGGCAATCACCGGCCCGGCAATCTCCGCCGCATCGATGGGACGGCCATCCAGCGTCGTGACAATCCCCACCATGTCCGGCTCGACATGCTGCAACAGCAATTCTTCCGGCGCCATTCCGTGCTCGACCGCGTTGGCGGATGTGATCACCGCGAACTGCGCGGTGTTGATTCGATACACGCCGGCAGTCAGAATCCCCAATTGCCGGCCTTTCTCGCCTTCGTTGGCCAGAAACTTCCGCGCGTCCTGGAATTTGTCGCAATCGACCACTTTGCCGAGGATCCGCTCGGACGGGATGGGCGCGCCATCCGCCGCTACCACCACAGCCAGTTCGCCCTGCGGCACCACCGTCACCGACACCTTGATCACCCGGTACTGCCATCGGAAGTAGCCGAAATGCAGCCCCGGCGACAGACTATCGGCCTGGTAGCCCGCTTCTCCGGCCAGGGCAATCAATCTTCCCGGCGGCAGTGATCGCGAACCGAATTTTTTCACGACGATGCCGACCTGGCGCTCGCGAATGAACACGGCGCCTAGCAAAATCGGTGACAACCACGCGAGGATTAGGGCTATCACGAAGCCCGCAAGCAATGGATGCTCCCGGGCAAGCAAAAACAACGTTCTCATACCTATCTTTCGATATCGCTGGGCGCGACGACGCCGGCTCGACGGCGCGCTGCGCACAGCGCGGTTTCGACTGGGTGAACGCGGGTGTCCCGCACACACGGGACCCTGGAGGATCGCCCTTCCAAATGCCGGCGAGGTTAGCTGACGGGCTCGGTCTTGAAAGTGACCTTGGCCACGGTTACCCGCGGCCTTGCGCCCCGTCCCCGGCTTGCGCCCGGAATCAACGCTTTCGCGACTTTTCCGCCGCACCCCGGGGAATCTGGTTCCCCCGCGTTGTCCCGCAGGAAGGCGGGCCAACTTAGGCTGCTCTATACTAATTAGACCAATCTCACATTCTGGCTGATTGTCAAGTGAGGCGAGCGTTGCGGCGCAGCGAGGCGCTTACTCGGTGCTGCCACCACCGGAGCCACGAGATCCAAAAGCGGCACAGGACTCGGTAAATAACGCCCCACTCCGGCTGCGCTGGACGCAGCGACGGCGATGAGCTTACACTCCCGACGCCACTGGCGCCGCGCCACCAAGGCCAGGCATCAGCCTAATGCGTATGCACATAATGTTGGCAGAGGACATTGGACCATGGCTGGTAGCGGGTGCGCTGCTTGTTGGCAGTCTCGTCACCTCGATTTTAGCGCTCGGGGCATTGTACCCCGCCTCCAGGGGCAAACGGCGGCTGGCGTTCTGCTTGATCGTTCCCGCCGTCATCGTGGCGCTCCTGGCAATTTATTATTTCGCGAACGCATATATCCATCGTGATTTTCATAATCGTGAGGAGATACTTGTCAATTACCTCCAGCCCTGGCTTGTCATGGGTTTGCCTCCGCTGGCCACGAGCGCTCTAGCTGCAGCGCTGTTGCTGCGGAAGCGGCAAAAAATCTAACCTCCACCTCCAAATGACCACCAAACCAATTCGCGACGGATTCCACGCCATCACACCTTATCTATTCGCCGAAAACGCTCCCCGGTTGATCGGCTTCATCTCGACCGCCTTTGGTGGCGAGGTGACATTCCGCAAAGAGCGGCCAGACGGCTCGATTATCCATGCCGAAATGCGAGTCGGAGACTCCATGCTCATGTTGGCCGACGCGAGCGCGCAGTTCCGGCCAATGCCGACCTCGATTTATTTGTATGTCGCCGATTCCGATTCGGTGTATAAGGCGGCGCTGAATTCCGGTGGAACTTCCATCTTTCCGATCATGACCTTGCCCTCTGGAGAACGGTATGGCGGAGTCAAGGATCCTGGTGGTAACATCTGGTGGATTGCTACACACGTCGAGGACGTGACGCCAGAAGAGGAAGAGAGACGCTGGAAGGCGTTCCAAATGCCAGCAGACCCAAGCGCGGCCTGAGTTCTGCCCCCCGTGGCCGCGCTTACCGAGCCTCCATCCCAAGTCAGCCACCTCACCTCCCTCCCTCTCAAATCTGAAATCTCCAATCTGCAATCCATGCTATGGACTTCCACACCGACCTCCGAAGCTTCGGCGAAGGAGGTTCGCTCCCACCATCCCCCCATTTTCCATCCTCCCTCAGCGGCCACCCCCCGAAATGCCAAAAGACTTATTTCAGATTCAAACGGGAGCGAACTCTGCGCGAATGAGCGCCCGCCCTCCGAAGCGGTTTCTTGCCCGCCGTAGGACTTTTGCCGAAGGCGGTTGGCGAAGGAGGGCCTTTCTTCTTTCGCTGGCGCCTTGGAGAGCGCTTGCTGCCACGCGCCTTGCGCTGAGCTGCCATCGAAATGAGTCGCTCCGTCAACGATTGGCGCCGAGGTGAGAATTGAGACGCGGCCGCGAACAAATATGGCCGGAACTGGTCAACCGCATAGCGGACATAACCAGCTTCACGAATCTGCTTGAGCGAAGTTCGGTAGTCCTCCAGCAGAATCGCCGCCACCGCCGTCCCCGTCTTGCGCGCGGCGGACCGCGCCGAGGCCGACAACCAGCGGGCTTTCTCTGGAACACTCCTCATCGCCGAGATGGCCATCAGCGAAGAAACCTGAAATACGCTGCGGTTTTGCCGCCCGGCTTCCTTTCCGATCTCCTTCCACAAATCGCGCAGCGCCCGCGTGCCAGGCATCTGCCGCGGGGGAATTCTGGCCAGGTCACCACGCAGTGCGTTCCATTCCTGCCGTAGCGACTTCACATCCAGCGGCGGCGTGTTGACGGTGGATGCCAGCCGGCCGGCTGACGCCTCCAGGCCAACGAGCATTTCATCCACCGTGCCGAATTCAGCTCCCTGCTCCAGCAGGCCCTCCGCTTTGAGCGACGCCGTGATTTCACGGACCAGAAACCGCCCGGCTCCCGACGCATCGGCCAGCGCCGCCAGCACCCAGACCGGCGACGCGCGGAACGTTAGAATTCCTATCAACTCGATCCCGTTTCCCGCGGCTCGCCGAACCAGGAAGTCCTGAGAGAACTTCTCCCCGCCCGGATACACGTCTTTCACCTGCCCCACCTGCTCGATTAGGAACCGCAAGGTGGCCTCCACGAGGTTGCGATAAAGCTGGCTGCGGCGGATTGTTTTCGGAATCGCAACCTCGCCCACCTCGCGGAGCAATCCGCCCGCTAGCGCTGTGGCCGACCTCAGCCCCCGTTCAGGTAGCGAAAGCAAGAAATTACGCAACCGTGTCTGCATGGGAAATGGACAGAACACACCGATACTACAGTCAGGCTAGTCGAGAAGCAGAATCTTCTTGGCTTGCCTGATTAAACCCAAATCCGCTTTTGTGCTTGATGACGGCTTACGCCTCAGTTGTTGAACTTGTCCATCTTCTCCCGCCGGATCATCTTACGAATGGCTGCCAGCAGCTTGCCGGACGGGCACTTACGAGGATTCTGGAGAGACGAATGCTGGCAATTGCCGATGAGATTACCCAGCAGGTAATGAAAGGTAATTATGAGCGTGCTTGGGCTCCAAGACGGCGTCGTCTCCCAACCTACTGGAGTCGCCATTTCGCTCGCAACCAGTGTTGCAATTCGTGCGCGCTCCTCCGACCCGAAAGCCGTTTGCTAATACCTCCAACTTTTCAAGTCCGCGCCTGGCGGCGCCGATTTCTCGATGTGGTCGAGGATCATCGGCACATACATTGTGTTATACCGCAGGCGGGTGATGTGGTTCGGGAGCGTGGGATCGCCGTTCCAACAATGCTCGCAGCTCAGGCCATACCGTACCTCGGCTTCCGCCGGGGGATTTGTGACGCTGCTCAGGAATTCTTCGGTCAGCTTGACGGCGTTATTCAGGTAGTAATTATCGAGCGTCCCGCAGTAGAGATGGATTTTGCCGCGCAGCTTCGGTCCGAGCGTGGCCCAGTCGCGCTGCATAATGTAGCGCAGGTCATAGTGCTGGCGCCAATACTCGGCGACGCTGCGATCAATTTCCCCGGTCACTTTATCAAAAATGCGCTTGGGATAGCCATCGTCCCCGACCGGTGAAAACACCGCCTCCCAAATGTCCCATTGCTGGCCGCTGCGTGACCGGGTTCCGAGCGCGAGCTCGTAGTAGTTGATGTCCTGCAACGTAGCGGTAGGCAGGTCGCGATAATCGCGATGACCAGGCCGCGGCACGCGCTTGTGCGCTCCCTCGATGAAGTACGCGTTCTTGTCCTCGTAGATATTCACCACTGTGTAGGCGCGAAAATCAATTGGGTCTGGGCACGCCACAAACGTCGCGTTGAAAAAGTCCGGATAAAAGACCTTCGATGCCAGCGCCTCCCACCCGCCGGTCGAGCCGCCGTAGAGAAAGCGCGCCCAGCCCGCACCGATGCCGCGGAAGCGCTTCTCGATCTCGGGGATCAGTTCGTAGTTGATGGCGTCGCCGTATGGACCGAGGTTCGCGGAATTGACGGCATACGAATCGTCGTAGAACTGCGTCGGGTGCTGGATTTCGATTATCAAAAAGCGCGGGAAGCCGGCGCTCGTCCAGGTTTGATAGAATCGGTAGGCTTCCTCCTGTTGGATGCGATTGTAGCCATTGATGCGGAAGCGATCGCTGTAATCGGGCTTGAGGTTCGGGTCGGGCGGTTCAGTGCGGAAGCTGCTGATGTCGGCGGGGAAATGGCCGTGAAACACCATCAGCGGATAATGCGCGTCCAGATGCGTGTCGAAGCCCTCGGGCACCAACACGTGCGCGCCCAGGTAAACCGGCCGGCCCCAGAATTTGCTGAGGCGCTCACTCTGGATGCGGATATGCTTCACGTACTTAGTGTCTTTCGGTTGCGGTATCGGCGGAATTTCTTCCATTAGATGCAGAGCGATTTGTCCTGATGCCGCTGGATCGATACGCAGCTTGTGAGGCTTGCTGTAAATGTTTCCCGGGGCGTGGTGCCACTGGCGTCCTTCGCCGCGGTCGGTGGGCAATTTCACGACGTGTCCATCTGCCCGGTGAAAAGTCTCGTACCGATCCAGCAGCGCCTGCACGATGTAATCGCCCGGCTTCAGATCGGTCAGACTGCGGATGGGATATCCAAAAACGCCCGCGTCGCCCGCCGCCACAGAAAGCGCTTTGCCTGGCTGCCAGTCCTCGAGGTCCATGCCGAAAACGATTTGCGTATTTTGGCTCTCGTTGATCTGGAACCGCGGTTCCTTGGACGGGTCCGTCGAGAACACCATCAACAATCGGCCGTCGAGCGGCGTCGCGCTCCTGGCAGCATCGAATGAGACAGCGAAGGCGAGCGCAAACTTGCCAGCGGGCGCAGGTTGCGCATCGAGCGCCACCGCCGGAAAAAGCAACAGTAGTGCGAGCGTAGTTTTCGTGATTAGCCTCGTGGGAATTGTGAGGTCGGCTCTTACAATTTTGAGCCAAAGTCTAGGGTTTCTCGCGCTCGTAGGAGCGAGTAATGAGGCTGGCGTGCCGAGAGGCCCGGGAACGACGCATCCAGACGATAGCCAGGATGGTGGCCGCGGCAAACACCGGGCCGGCGATCATCCAAATGCGGAAACCGGAAACCGGGTACTGGACGCTGGAGATGGGAGGTTCGGGACTGGATGCCGGAAGTTGACTGCCGATGGCTGGAGCCGCGAGACTGGAGGCTGGTGGACTGAGAATGGAGGATTGATTTGAGTCCGGCGAGGCCTTGGCGGGAAGGATTTGAGCTCGCTCGGTCTTGGGCGCGGATGCGGCTGGCGAAGCCGAAGGTGCTGCTGAGACGACAGCCTGGTTGCTTGTCGCTGACGAGCTTAGCCTCGCTGCATCGAGCGGCGGTGGCGCGGGCGCCGACGCCGCAAGGCTCGTAGCCGTTTTCGCTGGTTCTTGGGCGACAACGGTGGCCGGCGGAGCGCTGGAGTCAGGCCCGGGCTTCGCCGGATAGGTCGCTTGCGCTGCGTTGGACGGGGGCGACGATTGCGACTGGAGCACAGCTTGAGTCTGGGAAGGCGTTACTGCTGCCAGCACGGCTTGGTTCGTTTCATTACCGGCGAGCACGTTGGTCGCGAGAGGTGCGACAGAGTTCGAACTTACGACCGGCTGCGTCTTCTTTCCGGAGAGATAGAGAGAGGGCCCGACTGGAGGCGGGGGCTTCGCCGCCGGAGCAGAAGCCGCAGGCTCTTTCTTCGGGACTTTCGCCGCCAGCAATTCCTGTGGCAACGGCGGCAGATCAACCGGCCATGGAGCTGCGTTCACAGAGTAGGCGGCGAGCCGGCCGCCCTGGGCGCGCAGAATCGTCAGAAGGGGCATTCGCGCTTTCTGTTGGTCTTTTGCCCAGAGGTCAAAGCTCTGATTAATCCCGGCATCGAACGGAGTGCCGTGGATTTTTTGCTCTCCATCAGAAATAAGGATGATCGTGATAAATGGAGATTGCTTAATAAGCCGATCGAGGGCGGGCATAACGAGCGGCAGGACGCCGTCATGTTGATAATTCTGGTCCTGCAAGAAGGCCATGGCGCGGCTGACGACAGTGCGATGTGCCTCCGGGGACCACTGCTGCAAAGCGAATCGGCCCGCATAGAGTTGCTCGTTGTAAGTCCAGATGCCCAACGTGTCGCCGCGCCGCAATTGGCCGCCCATTCCGGAGGTCAACAGATCCTGGACGGCCTGAAGCGTTCCCGCCGTGCGCCGTTGCATTGAGCGTGAGGTTTCGAGAACAAGCAGGTAACGATTTCCAGGTGGTGCGGTATCGGTGTTGGTTTGGGCGGAGGAGGATGAGACCGAAAGTGTGAGGACGAATGCGCACAGAAGTGTAGAATTTCCAAAACCCAAATTCCAAATTCCAAAAAAATCCCAAGTTCCAAATCTCCAACCTGCCCGCACAGGCCGATTTGGAGTTTGAGTTTTGGGGCTTTCTTGGATTTTGGAGTTGGGGAGTTGGAATTTTATCATCGTCATCTTCGGCGTTGATATCGATGCCGCTCACGCCGGTTGTGATGTTTAATATCGTCAGCCAGTTCCGCCAAGGCATTTTCGACTGTCAAAATGAAATTCGAACAACTCGACGCCATTCCGCCCAGGCTGAGAACCGTCTCCCGCTCCGCGAAATCGTCGGTCACCACAAGCACTTCGCCATACCCTGTGAAGCGATGCGCCACGCGCTCGATCAAATCGTCCGCCGTCTGACCGGCGCGGGAATAAAGCACTTCGAGTTGTGCCGTGGACGCTGCCGCCGGTGTGCCGCTGGGCGCGCCCGCCCCATCGAAAAAGATCGTGATCGGCGTGCCCGTGGCGTCCTGATAGCGTGTCAAACGCTCGATCAGCTCGTCCCGCGCATAGGCTGAATGGCGCGGTCGTCCTGCGGCCAGCTCCGGCCAGTTGTGGAGCAGGCTATAGCCGTCCACCAGGATGCGAACGATTGCCATGAAGCCAGCATAATCCTGCGACGCGAGAAACGAAACGGGAATCAAAATGAAGCTAAGGGTCAAAGCGCGGCTGTGGCGAAGCCCAGCCGCAGTAACGCCCCATTCGTGAACGTTCCACGAATCGAAGAAACAATCTCGTTCGCGAGCGCTGCGGCTGGGCTTCGCCACAGCCGCGCTCCCGTCCTTCGCGTTTGCCCGGGGCTTGCGCCCCCTCTTAATTCTGGTACTTTAAATGTGACGGAGAGCCTATGACGCGATGGTTGCCAATCTTGTTGGCGGGGAGCATGTGCGGGCCGGTTGCCGGCCTTCGCGCCACCGAGGTCGGTTTGATCAAAGTCAAAGGCGCCATCGGGCCGGCCACGGCGGGCTATGTGTCGCGCGCCATCGATTTGGCCAGCGCACAAAACGATGTCTGCCTTATTATTCAGCTCGACACCCCAGGCGGCTCGCTCGATTCCACCAAGGAAATCGTTCAGAAATTCTTCGCTTCCCCGGTGCCGACGGTGGTGTACGTCGCCCCTGCCGGGGCGTGGGCCGGCAGCGCCGGCTGTTTCATCACCCTGGCCGCCGATGTCGCCGCCATGGCCCCGAGCACGAGCATTGGCGCCGCCCACCCGGTGTCCCTCGGTGTACCCGGCGCTGAGAAGACCGATGACGTGATGAAGACCAAGATGGAGAACTTTGCCAGCAGCTACATCCAATCGATTGCCGAGAAGCGGGGGCGGAATGTCGAGTGGGCGAAATCCTCGGTGGTCAAGAGCGAGTCGATAACGGCCACCAATGCGCTGGAGCTGAAGGTCATCGACTTGATCGCCAACGATCTGCCGGATCTGCTCGATCAGCTCGACCATCGCGAGGTCAACGGCAAAGCCCTGAAAACGGCCGGAGCACAGGTCGTGGACATTCCGATGACGATACGCGAACAGATCCTGCAAGTGCTCTCGCATCCCGAGCTGATGCTCGTGCTGATGCTCGTGGCGATGTACGGAATCATCGGCGAGTTGAGCAACCCCGGCGCGATTTTGCCGGGCGTCGCCGGGGCCATCGCGTTGATTCTTGTGCTTTACATGACAACAATTCTGCCGGTGAATTTCGCCGGCCTGGCGCTGATCGCATTGGCCGCCGGGTTGTTCATCGCAGACGTGTACGCGCCGACTCATGGGGTGCTGACGTTCGGCGGGATTACGGCGTTTTTCCTGGGCGCCTTGATGCTCTTCAACCGCGCTGAGCCTGGGTTCAGGCTCTCGCTGGCTTATATCATTCCCGCAACCCTGCTGACGGCGGCGTTTTTCATTCTTGTTGTAGGCGCAGGCCTGCGGGCGCAACTTTTGCCCGTGCGCGCCGGCCGGGAAACGATGCTGGGCAAAACCGTCGCGGCGGTGGCGGCCATTACTCCCTTGCAGGGCAAGGTGTTTGTCGAAGGCGAATATTGGAACGCCGTCAGCGAAACACCCATTGAAGCGGGCCAGACGGCGCAAATCGTCGGAATCGAAGGACTGACTTTGAAAGTAAAACCGCAACTGACCGCAACCCCAAACGCTAGACAACCCTGACTGGAGGAACTATGGACCAACTATCTGCTCTGACCAAAATTGTCCCGCTCTTGGTGGTGATCCTCGTGCTCGGATCCATCATCCTGCCCCAGGCCCTTCGGATTCTGCGCGAGTACGAGCGCGGCGTCATTTTCCGGCTCGGCAAATTGCTGGCCGCCAAAGGGCCGGGCTTGATTCTGCTCATTCCCGTTGTGGACCGCATGGTGAAGATGGACTTGCGCGTGGTCACCATCGACGTGTCGAAGCAGGAAATCATGACCCGCGACAACGTCCCCGCCACCGTCGATGCGGTTGTTTATTTCCGCGTCGTGGACCCGATCGCCGCCGTGGTCAAGGTGGAGAATTTTTGGAAAGCCACTTCACTCATTGCGCAGACCACCCTGCGCAGCGTCCTCGGCCAAGCCCCGCTCGATGATTTGCTCTCGCAGCGGGATGTAATCAACCAGAAGCTGCAGGAAATCATCGACCGCCAAACCGAACCGTGGGGCGTCAAAGTCACTGCGGTCGAGGTCAAGGACGTGGCTCTTCCGGACAGCATGAAGCGCGCGATGGCCAAGCAAGCCGAAGCCGAACGCGAACGGCGCGCCAAGATCGTCAATGCGGAAGGCGAGTTCCAAGCCGCCGAAAAAATGGTGCAGGCCGCCGCCATGATCAGCAAAGAGCCCATCGCCCTCCAGCTTCGCTTCCTTCAAACGATGCGTGAGATCTCCAGCGAGCACAACACGACGACCTTCCTGCCAGTGCCGATTGATCTGTTCTCGCCTTTCATGAAAGGTCTGGAAAGGAAGTGACCAAATCCGAATGACATGCCGCTCTACGAATACGAATTGTGCGAGGGTGAGTGCCAGGTCTGCGGGGGCAAGTTCACTCTGCGCCGGCCGCTCTCAGCAGCGCCCTTGACCAATTGTCCTGCGTGCAAGAAACCGGTACGCCGGGTCCTTTCCACGTTCAATTCGCCCCGGGCACTCTCTATCTCGGACGCGAAAAAGGCCGGGTTCAGCGTCCTCAAACGCGTCGGCAAGGGAGAGTATGAACGGCAATAGGCCAAAAATCCGAAGGCCAAAAATCCGAAGGCCGAAATCCGAAGGCCGAAAGAAGCCCGAATTCCCAAAGCCCAATTCATGATGGCGCGTTCCTCTTTAATGCTGGCGAAAAAACCGATCGTGCAGCACTTTAAGCCACGGCCATGAGCGAACTGCAAATCATCCACGCCGCGCTCGAGGGCGCGGCCGGGCGCCAACGCTGGGCGCGAGCACTGCGCGGCTTGTGGCGCGGGTTGCTGGTCGGTGCGGTTCTCTCCCTCGTGTTGGTCGGGACGTATCATCTCCTGCCATTGCCTCCCTGGACACAACTGCTGGCTGCCCTAATACCGATTCCCTGCCTGCTGGCGGGCCTGCTGCTCGGCGGCTGGCGCGCCATTCCGTTGGCGCAGGTCGCTCGGTGGGTGGACAGCCACGAAAACCTCCAGGAGAGGCTGAGCACGGCGCTCGAAGTTGCGGCCGAGCCGACCGCCGGCACATGGCGCGAATTGGTGGTGGCGGATGCGGCGGGTCGCGCCAAAAAACTCGAGCCGCGACGGTTGGCGCCGTTCCATCTCCCGCGCAAAGCCATCCGATGGGTGCTGCCCATCCTGGCCCTGGCCGCCGGCCTCGGTTTCGTTCCTGAGTACCGCAGTAAAAGCTTTCTCCAGAAGAACGCCGACCAAGCGAACATCAAAGAGGCGGGCAGGCAATTGGCGAGTTTGACGCGCCACGATCTGCAGAAACGCCCACCTGTGCTCGAGCCGGTTCAGAAGTCCCTGGAGGCGGTCAGCGAGCTGGGTGACCAGTTGACCAAGAAGACCATTACCCGGAGCGAAGCGCTCAAGGATCTGGCCAACATGGCGGAGAAACTCAAAAACGAACTGAAGGATTTAAGCAAAGACCCGGCGATGAAACGTCTGGAGCAAGCAGCGCGTGCGAGCACGGCCAATGATGCACAATCGACATCTGGCCTGGAAAAGCAAATGGAAGCGCTGCAGAAACAGTTAGGAACGCAAACGAGCAATCCTGACGCCGTGGATCAGTTCAAGAAGGACTTGGAAAAGCTTGCGGAAGCGGCCAAGGGAATGGCCGATCAGAATTCAGCCGGCAATGAGGCCGAACGCGAGAAGTTGTCCGAGTCACTTTCCGCGCTGTCGAAGCAGGCGCAGGAAATGGGGCTGCAATTGCCGCAATTGGACGAAGCGCTCTCCGCCATGGCGGCCAATCAGCCGGGGCTCGTGTTCAAAGATTTGCAGGCCGCCGTGACTGATTTGGAAAAAATGCGTGACATGGCCAAGTCGCTCCAGCAGCTCCAACAGCAAATGGAGAAGTTGGGCAAAGATTTGGCGGAACAGCTTAAAAACGGCCAACCGGAAGCTGCGCAGATGACGCTGCAAAAAATGGTCAACCGGCTCAATGCGGCCCAGCTCCCGCCCGACGAGTTGCAGAAGATGCTCGATGAAGTATCAAACGCGGTCGAGCCCGCCGGTCAATACGGCCAGGTTGCGCAGCATTTGAAAAATGCCACTAAACAACTTCAGGCCAGCGACCAACCTGATGCGGCACAGTCGTTGGCCAGCGCGGCCAAAGAATTGGAGAAACTCATGCAGCAACTAGGTGACGCGCAGGAAGTCGCGGCCACGCTGCAGAATCTCAACCAGGCAACAATGTGCATCGGCTCCGGCCAGTGCTGGCGCGCGTGCACCCAACCAGGGTTCAAGCCCGGGGGCAAACCCGGCAGCGGCGTGGGCACGTGGGCGGACGACGAAGGCAGCGCCTGGAACGGCGAGTTTGCCGATCGTTGGGACAACTCCGGCGTCGTGCGGCCGGACACGGACTCGCGTGGCCACACCGACCGCGGCGATGGCGAGCTGACCGACGCCCTGAAACCGACCAAAGTCAAAGGCCAATTCTCCCCCGGCGGCCGCATGCCGAGCATAACGCTCAAAGGCGTTAGCATCAAAGGGCAAAGCAAGGTCCAGTACGAAGAAGCCGCGACCGCTGCCCAATCCGACGCCCAAAGCGCGTTAAGCCAGGAAAAAGTCCCCCGCGCTTACCAGGGAACTGTGAAAGATTACTTCGACGATATAAAGAAGTAGCGACGAGATAGGAGCGTGCCCTGCCTGCCCGCCATAGCTGATTTTGAGCGGCTGCGGGTCCTCGGGCACCTCAACTCACCACAAGGTCGGCATCTTGGAAGTTTGAGTACGCTCGCCCTGCGGAAATTGCTGCGCCCGGGGACGGGCGCACTCCTCTGGAGTTGCCCTTCAACGCTCGATCCGGTGCATCGAGCGCAGAATTTGCAACCCGAATCGTTCATCGGGGCTGAGCACGCGTCCGTGGGCTTTGAGCTCTTTCAGAGCGGCCAGTGTCATGCAGAAATCCACTGCCGAAAGCGGCCTTCCGCGCACCACTCGCCGCTGCCACCGTTTGGGATCGGTGATTTCCTCCATTTCGTCACTCGACCCCGCGTGAAACGAAATGAGCCAATCATCACGGCGCAGATAGCCGTCAGCTTCGGTCTTAGGCTCGAACCATGGATCACACAATTGCAGACAAACCGAGCGCCCGCGGTTGGAGCCAAGACGGTAGAACACCAGGCGAGCGTCCATTTCCGCGAAATGATGGTAGGTCACTTTGGCCGCATCGGTCGGATGCGGCGTAAACTCGGTTTGGAAGCCCAGCTTGGTGCCGCCGGGAGCGCGGGTGTCCCGCTCGAAACAAAGGTTCTCATCCAGAATCCACAAGAGCTCCGTATCAAAACCGCGCTGAGCCAACAAAGCCTTCCAGGCCGCTGAGGCATCTTCGAAGGGTGGACGATGGTAATGGCGCTTGGGTTCCATGACACTCATTAGGACCTGTTCCGCCTGAACCAGTCAACAAAAAGTGGAATCCCCCGCTCGATTTTCACCGACGGCCGGTAGCCCAGCTTTGCCTGCGCTTTGGAGATATCCGCGCAGGTCAGCGGCACGTCGCCGGGTTGCGGTGGCAGGTGCTCGTGAACCGCCTTCCGGCCCAACGCTGCCTCGAGCAACTCGATGAGCCGGCTCAGTATTACGGTCTCGGATTCGCCCAGATTGAAAATTTCAAACCCGAACTCCTTTTGCGTGCAGGCCATCACACCGTCGAGCACGTCGTCAATGTACGTGTAGTCACGCGCCGTCGAGCCGTCACCGAAGACCGGAATGGGTTTGCCGGTAGAGATTAGCTCCGCAAACTTGTAGATTGCCAGGTCGGGCCGCTGGCGTGGGCCATAGACCGTGAAAAAACGGAGCATGACCACGTCCATCCCATAGACATGATGATACACGTGGCCGAGCGCTTCACAAGCCAGCTTGCTGGCTGCGTAAGGCGAGATGGCGGAAAGGATCGGGTCGCTCTCCGAAAACGGGACCTTCGAATTCACGCCATAGACTGAGGACGACGAGGCGATCGTCAGTTTCCGAACCCCGTGATGCCGCGCCGCTTCCAAAATGTTGACGGTGCCTTCGACATTGACCCTCTGGTAGAGCGCCGGTTCCGCCAGACTCGACCGCACCCCGGCCCGCGCCGCCAAATGAATGATCTGGTCGAATCGGGCACTGCTCAGGAGTCCATCCAGTGAATTGCGTACCGCGACATCCCCTTGAACGAAGTGGAAAGCGCCGCCGCCGCTTTGAATTTCACGCAGGTTTCGGCGCTTGAGCTGCGGGTCGTAGAAATCGTTCAGGTCGTCAAAAGCCCACACGACGTGGCCGGAATGGAGCAGTCGCTCGCACACGTGCGAGCCGATGAAACCGGCCCCACCCGTCACCAGGAACTTCATCGCGGCAGATCATAACGATCTGGCTCACGCGAGTCGAGGCCACACGAAGTTGGGTTGCCCCCGTCCAAGGGATGCGAAACTGAAGCCCCGAATTGTGCTGACTGGTGAAGTGTTTGGGATTGCCCCCCGTCCAAGGGATGCGAAGCTGTGCGGTGTAATCTCCCGGCGTTGGCCTGAGTTTGGGATTGCCCCCCGTCCAAGGGATGCGAAGCTTTCAAAATCGTCGGAGAGATGTCCAGCGTGGTTTGGGATTGCCCCCCGTCCAAGGGATGCGAAGCTAGAAAAATCTTTTCTGCAATCGGTTGCGGAGTTTGGGATTGCCCCCCGTCCAAGGGATGCGAAGCTGATCAGGAGCAGCAGCGTATTGCTACTGGCGTTTGGGATTGCCCCCCGTCCAAGGGATGCGAAGCTCCAGACGCAGGAAGCAGTCAGTTAACCCGAGTTT
>JACXTT010000750.1_pt1 | contig 55585 bp, 50 predicted proteins | sample 9270951 | NCBI WGS metagenome assembly JACXTT01 (sample SAMN15532306, study PRJNA645909) | rock metagenome | isolation source: weathered quartz diorite | place: Puerto Rico | collected 2017-06-21
GGGCGATGGCCAGCACGGATTCCTGGGCCAGGCCCTGCTCCACGCTGAGCTGTTCAAAGCGCAGGGTGCGGGCCGGCGCGGCTTGGCTGCCATTGCCTGCCAGGCCCACCAACAGGCAGGCCAGCAACAAGCATAGGGCGCGGAACCGCGGGAAGCGCATGGGAGGCTACTCCAATCAGGCCGGTGTCGTAGCAGCGGCGTCGGCCGTGCCGGATTTGACGCGGTTGATCTGGCGCTCCACCGAGCCGATCACTTCCGCCAAGGTTTCATCCACCTGGTGGACCTGCAGAGGTTTGGCGCGCAGTGCTTCCAGCATGGCCGATACATGCCACAATCCCAGTGTCACGCAACCCGTATTGAGGGTATCGATACGCAGCTTGGCATTGGCATTGTCGCCCGCATCCACCATGGCGGTGATCTCACTGCGCCCCACCGTCAGCTGGGCCTGGAAGGCGGCCAGGTAGGCGGTCAGGCGCGCGGCATTGATGTTCAGGCGCTTCATGGTGGCCGCGGGATTTTCGGCCAGCTTGTCGAGCGTGAGCCGGAAGATCTTGTCCAGGTGGGCGCGCGCCGCATCGGCATCGAGCGGCTTGAGGATGTAGCCGATGGCGCCCAGCTTGACGGCCGTCAGCACCGTCTCACGGTCCGATGCCGACGACACCAGCACGAAGGGCATGTCGGCCAAGGCAGTATTGCCCTTGATTTTTTGCAGTAGCTCGATGCCGGACAAACGCGGCATACGCACATCGCAAAAACAGATCACGGGACGCAGCCCTGCTTCGAGCATCTGCCAGGCCTGCTCGCCGTCTTCGGCCTGCTCCAGGTCGAACACATCGTAAGCGGCCAACAAATCCATCAGGGCTATGCGCGAGACGATATCGTCATCAACAACCAAAGCCTTCATCTTCTCTCCCAACCCTAATCATTAAAAAACGCCAGGACATCATTCTTGCGCGCCTGGGTGTCGCGCTGGCCCAGCTGGATCAGCTCGCCCGTATAACTGGATTCAAACAACAAGTAGGACGCCAGCGCCGAACCGCGCGCCTCCGTCGCACCGATCCCCGACAGCATGGTGCGGATCGGCGCGGGCAAGCTCGAAATATGGCGGCTGGCGATGTCGTCCAAGCGTTCAGACGGCGCAATCACCAGCAAGTCCACCGGCTTGAGCGGGGTCTTCTCCAACAGCTCCGGCGGTAGCATCGACAGGGTCTTGTTAACGCGTTCGAGCCGCTCGATATCGACGGCCAGGCTGTCGAGGAAGATCGACGACATCGCATGGCCGGCAATCTGCGCCAGGCTGGGATAGCGTGCCGATTCGGTGGCATTGCGGGCCGGTTCAGTCAGGCGCCCTGCCCCCACCACCAGCACCTTGGTCGCGCCCAAGTGGATAGCCGGCGAGATCGGCGCCAGTTGGCGCATCGAGCCGTCGCCGCAGTATTCGCGATGGCCACCCAGGTAGAGCGGCACGGCCGGAAAGATGAAGGGAATCGCCGACGATGCCAGCAGATGCTCCACGCCAATCTGGTCCTGCAGGGCGATGCGCTGCATGCGGATCCAGGGCGGGATCTCGGCCGCCGTCTGGTAGAAGGTAATGTGGTGGCCCACCGTGTATGAGGAGGCGGTGACGGCCAGTGCGTGCAGCAGGCCGTCGGACAGGGCCGCGTCCAGTCGCGGCAGGTCCAGCATACGGTGCAGCAGTCCCACCAGCGGGGTATTATTCAACAGGGCCTGCGGTGGCGAAGCGCGCCATTTGCGCAGCAGCCAGCCAAACGACAGCAGCGACAGCCAGCGCGCACCAGAACGGATTACGCCGAGCGAATCGGCGCGGTACACCTGTTCGACGGAAATATGCTCCCACACGTCCAGCAGCTTCTGCACGCCTTCGCCAAAATTGTCGGCGCGGCAGGCCAACGCGGTGGCGTTCATGGCGCCGGCCGAGGTGCCGCAAATGATGTCGAAGGGGTTGCGTGCTGGCGGCCATCCGGCTTCCCACAAGATCTGCGAGATCGCTTGCAGCACCCCTACCTGGTATGCTGCGCGGGCTCCACCGCCGGTGAGGATCAAGCCTGTTTTCTGATGAAATCCCATTCGGCAAGATTAACAGGCTTGCAGCCCTTACGGGCAAAAAAGTTGCAGATTTAGCACTTCGGCGGCGCAAAAATCATTCTCCGCGCGCAACACCTTCACGCCGTGGATCGGCCCCGCCAAACCACACCGATTCGCCCTTGACGTTCATCCGCATAATGCCGTGCAGGCCGGAGTTCTGGTCGAAGATGCGCACGGCGTGGCCCCGCATCCTCAGGGCTTCGGCTGTGGCCGGCGCAATGCGGCCCGCTTCCAGTTCGGTCGGGCCATTCTTGCTGCCGAAATTGGGCAGGGCAATGGCCTGCTGCACGTTCAGGCCCCAGTCCAGCGTACCAACCAGGACCTTGGCGACATAGTTGATGATGGAGGGGCCACCGGGCGAGCCCACCACCAGCACCAACTTCTTGCTGGCCTTGTCGAATACCAGGGTCGGCGACATGGCGCTGCGCGGGCGCTTGCCTGCTTCCACGCGGTTGGCGATCGGGCCATCCTTGTCGCGCGAATCGAAGGAAAAATCGGTCAGGTGGTTATTGAGCATGAAGCCGTCAACCATCTGGCGCGAGCCAAAGGCGTCCTCGATCGAGGTCGTCATCGAAATGCCATTGCCTTGCGCGTCGACCGCCACGATGTGCGAGGTGGCTGGCTGCTCGATCGCGTTGTCCGTGCCCCAGGCCACCTTCATGTCCGGCGGCGTGCCGGCCGGGGCCACCCCCATCGATCGGTCGCCGATCAGGGCGGCTCGCTGCTTCAGGTAGGCCTTGTCGATCAGGCTGGCGACGCCGCGCCCTGGCAAGGGCACAAAGTCGGTGTCGGCGGCATAGCGGTTGCGGTCCGCATAGGCCAGGCGCCCTGCTTCCGAAAACAGGTGGATGCCTTCCACCGTCAGCTCGCCATTGACGGGCGCGTATTTGGACATGTCGCGCGTCTCCAGGATGCCCAGCATCTGCGCAATGGCGATGCCCGACGATGAAGGCGGCGGCATGCCGCACACCGTGTAGCTGCGGTAGTCGCTGCAGACGGCCGGGCGCAGCTTGGGCTGGTAGCCAGCGATGTCCTGCTCGGTCAGCAGGCCAGGGTTGGTTTTGTGCGCATGCACCTTGTCGGCGATGTCCTTGGCGATATGGCCTTTGTAGAAGGCGTCCGCTCCGTTTTGCGCAATCTCCTTGAGGGTCGCGGCAAAGGCCGGGTTCTTCAGCAGATGGCCGACCGGCCAGGGATTGTGGTCCTTGTCGAGGAAGTAGGCTGCCGCCGTGGGATCGGTCTGCAGGCGGCGCTGGTCGTAGCGCAGCAGCGCGTTCAGGCGCGGGCTGACGGCGAAGCCTTCTTCGGCCAGCTTGATGGCCGGTTCAAACAGCACCTTCCACGGCAGCTTGCCATGCTGGCGGTGGACCATCTCGGCCACGCGTAACAGGCCGGGGGCGCCGACCGAACGGCCGCCGACGATGCCCGCCTCGCGCGACAGGGCCTGGCCATTGGCATCCTGGAACAGCCTTTCATTGGCCGCTGCCGGTGCCGTTTCGCGGCCATCGAAGGCCTGTACTTGTTTGCCGTCGAAGTACATGACGAAGGCGCCGCCACCAATGCCGGAGGACTGGGGCTCCACCAGGTTCAACACCAGCTGGGTGGCGATGGCAGCGTCGATGGCGCTGCCGCCCTTCTTGAGCATCTGGTAGCCTGCATCGGCCGCCAGCGGGTTGGCCGCGGCCACCATGAACTTCTTGCTTGTCCAGCCCTGCTTTTCCTGCAGGCCGGTGGCCACTTCCGGGGCGCGTTGGGCGACGTCTTGCGCCAAGGCGGGAGTCAAGTGGACAGTGAATGAGAGGCCGAGGGCCAGCGCCAGCAGGGACTTCTTGATCATGGATTCTCCAAAAGAAAAGCGCCCGACCAAGGTCGAGCGCTTGAGTCTGTTGGCATCCTACCTCAAATTCGATGACAACACTTTCTTCTGGGCATTTCATAGGGGCCGCCTGTGCCCCTTACCCAACAGCTTACTTAGGCTGCATGCGGATCGCACCGTCCAGGCGGATGGTTTCGCCGTTGAGCATGGTGTTTTCGATGATGCACTTGGCCAGGTGGGCGTATTCGTTCGGTTTGCCCAGGCGCGGTGGGAACGGCACCATCTTGCCCAGCGAATCACGCACTTCTTCCGGCATGCCCATCAGCATCGGGGTTTCGAAAATGCCGGGAGCAATGGTCATCACACGGATGCCGCTGCGGGCCAGGTCACGTGCCATTGGCAAGGTCATGCCTGCCACGGCCGCCTTGGACGAACCGTAAGCGGCCTGGCCGATCTGGCCGTCGAATGCCGCCACCGATGCGGTGTTGATGATGACGCCACGCTCGCCCGAGTCGACCGCTTCGGTCTTGCCCATGGCGTCGGCCGCCAGGCGGGCCATATTGAAGGTGCCCACCAGGTTGATGTTGATGGTGCGCTGGAAAGAGTCCAGTGGGTGCGGGCCATCCTTGCCGACCGTTTTGACGGCGGGTGCCACACCCGCGCAGTTGATCAGGCCACGTACGGTGCCCATGGCAACAGCGGCGTCCACGACGGCTTTGCCATCGGCTTCCGAGGTGACGTCGCACTTAACGAACTTGCCACCCAGTTCGGCCGCCAGCGCGGTACCGGCTTCGACTTGTACGTCAGCCAGCACAACCTTGCCGCCCGCCTCGGTGATCATGCGTGCCGATGCCGCGCCCAAGCCCGATGCGCCGCCCGTGATGATGAAAACATTGCCTTGAATTTGCATAGTGGTCCCTAATTAGTTCTAGATAGTTCTGGATGACGTTTACGTTAACGTCAAGTCCCGCCATTGTAGCGAGTTTTGGCCTGAAAAATCCACCGTCCCGGCATTAAATCCACCCAATGTCAGGCTTAGGTCAGTTTAGTTGCTTATCGTTTCAGCAGGAACCAGGAGAAGGCATGAAGACAGTTCAACAACAATACCGCGATAAATGTGTTTCACCCATTGCCGCCATGGCCTACCTGCACGATGGCGACCGCATCATCGTGCCCACGGGCGCAGCCGAGCCGCCGACCCTGCTGACCCAATTGTCCGAACAAAGGCGCCAGTTGACCGATGTCAGCGTTTCGCAAATATTGGCGCTGGGAAAATACGGCTATTTTGACCAGTCCACCGCCCACCATGTCCGCCATGCGGCCCTGTTCCTGGGCGGCGCATCGCGTGCCGGTGCCCAGGGCGGCTGGGACGACTTTGTCCCCAATCATTTCTCAGAAATTCCCAGCCTGATTGAGCGGGGGCTGATGCCCGCCGACGTCGTCTTTTCGCTGGCCTCCAGCATGGATGAGAACGGCTATTTCGCCCTCAGCCTCGGCACCGATTACACGATGGCCGCCGTGGCCAAGGCGCGCGCCGTCGTACTGGAAGTCAACCCCCATGTGCCGTTTGCCAACGGCCAGTGCCACGTGCATCTGTCCCAGGTCACGGCTGTGGTTGAGAACGATGCGCCAGTGCGCGAAGTGGGGCTGCCGGCCATCGGGCCCGTGCAGCAAGCGATCGGCAAGTATGTGGCGGATATGATCCCCGATGGCGCCACTTTGCAGATCGGCTATGGCGGCATCCCCGACGCCGTCGTCATGCAACTGTCGAGCAAGAAGGACCTTGGCGTACACACGGAAATGATTGGCGACGGCATTTTGTCGCTGGTCGAATGCGGCGCCGTCACCAATCGCCGCAAGAATTTCTTGCCTGGGAAAATGGTGGCCACCTTTGCCCTCGGCTCCCAGCGCCTGTACCGCTTCATGCACCACAACCCGATGCTGGAAATGCACCCGTCAAGCTTCACCAATGACCCCTATATCGCCGGGCAAAATGACAACCTGATGTCGATCAACGCTACCTTGCAAATTGATTTGCTGGGCCAATGCGGCTCCGAAAGCCTGGCCCACCTGCCCTATTCCGGCACAGGCGGGCAAGCCGATTTTGTGCGTGCGGCCAACCGTTCAAAAGGCGGCAAGAGTTTTATCGTCTTGCCCTCCACGGCCAAAAACGACACGATTTCGCGCATCGTGCCAACCCTGTCGCCAGGCACCCACGTCACCACCAGCAAGAACGATGTCAACTATGTCGTCACCGAATATGGTGTGGCGCAATTGCGCGGCAAAACGGCAAAGCAGCGCGCCGCCGCACTGATCGCCATTGCCCACCCCGATTTCCGCGCCAGCTTGCGGGCGCAGGCCAACGATCTGCTGGTGTATTAGTCCGGCGGACGGCCTTCGCGGATGGCCTCTTTCAGCTGGGCCCGGAAATCCGGGCTGTCTTCGTGGCCATGGACGGCAACAGCATGCTGGACAGCGACGGCCAGCAATTCGTCTTCCGTATCGGCCGAAATGGCAACGCTGCATTTGCTTTCACTGGGAAATTCGCGGCAATCGATGAATTTGCGTGGCATGGCATCCTCCCTTTTCCAAACAGTCTAGGACGCGCAGTGTGCCGTTCAAGCTGGCACAGGCATAAAAAAACCGGCCACGCAGGCCGGTTTTGAGCAAGGGCAAAGCCCCTGCTTATTTTGTTGGCGATGCCGCCGGTGCTGCCGCTGCCGGTGCATCGGCAGCAGGCGCCGTTGCCGGTGCAGGCGCTGGCGCCGCGTCTGGTGCTGGCGACATGGCTGCTGGCGGTGCCGTAACAGGCATTGGATCGACCTTCATCGGCGCCGAGAAGCCCGGTGGATGCACCAGGGCTGCGGCTGGCGTGACGGCAATCCAGCCCGTCTGCGGCAGCAGTGGCACCAGCAACAGGGCCACGATATTGATGATCTTGATCAGCGGGTTCACGGCTGGACCCGCAGTGTCCTTATACGGGTCACCCACGGTGTCGCCCGTCACGGCAGCCTTGTGCGCTTCCGAACCTTTGCCGCCGAAATGACCATCTTCGATGTATTTCTTGGCATTGTCCCAGGCGCCGCCGCCGGTCGTCATCGACACGGCCACGAAGATACCGGTAATGATGGTCCCCATCAGCATGCCGCCCAGTGCTTCCGCACCCAGCAACATGCCTACGGCTACCGGCACAACCACAGGCAGCAGCGAAGGCAGGATCATTTCTTTGATGGCCGAGGCAGTCAGCATGTCGACCGCTTTGTCGTATTCCGGCTTGCCGGTACCATCCATGATGCCCTTGATGTCGCGGAACTGGCGGCGCACTTCCACCACCACAGCGCCCGCAGCACGGCCCACCGCTTCCATGGCCATCGCACCGAACAGGTAAGGAATCAGGCCGCCGATGAACAGGCCGACGATGACCATTGGATTCGACAGGTCGAAGGCCACGGAACGGCCCACATTGTCCAGCGCGTGGGTGTAGTCAGCAAACAGCACCAGGGCTGCCAGGCCAGCCGAACCGATGGCGTAACCCTTGGTCACGGCCTTGGTGGTATTGCCAACGGCGTCAAGCGGATCGGTAATGGCGCGTACCGAATCGGGCATATGCGACATTTCGGCGATACCACCGGCGTTATCGGTGATCGGGCCGTAGGCGTCGAGCGCGACGATGATACCGGCCATCGACAGCATCGACGTTGCGGCAATGGCGATGCCGTACAGCTGGGCCATCTGGTAGGACGCGAGAATTGCCACACACACAGCCAGCACCGGGTAAGCCGTCGCCTTCATCGACACGCCCAGGCCAGCAATGATATTGGTGCCATGGCCGGTGGTCGACGCTTCAGCGATATGGCGCACTGGCGGGAAGTCCGTGCCCGTGTAGTACTCGGTGATGTAGACCATCAAGCCCGTCAGCACGATACCAACGATGGCGCAGCCCATCATCTTGTAGCGCATGGTGTCTTCGGACCAGATATTCCAGGTCACGGCGGCAAAGCCAATCAGTGACAGGATGGCGGCCCACCACAGGCCTTTGTACAGGGCCGACATGACATTCTTGCCCGGCGTGGCCTTGACCATATAGCAGCCCACGATGGAGCCGATGATCGACACGCCGCCCAGTGCCAGCGGATACAGGATCGCCTGCGTGGCCTGGTTGGCCAGCATCAGGGCGCCCAGCAGCATGGTGGCGATCAGGGTCACCACATAGGTTTCAAACAGGTCGGCCGCCATACCAGCGCAGTCGCCCACATTGTCGCCCACATTGTCGGCGATCACGGCAGGGTTGCGCGGATCGTCTTCTGGAATGCCCGCTTCAACCTTGCCGACCAGGTCAGCACCGACGTCCGCACCCTTGGTGAAGATGCCGCCGCCCAGACGGGCGAAGATCGAAATCAAGGAAGCGCCAAAGGCCAGGCCAATCAGCGGTTTGATGATGTCATGCTGGCTTGGCGTGGTGCCGGCGCCCATGGACATGAGCATCCAGTAGAACAGAGTCACGCCCAGCAGGCCCAGGCCCACCACCAGCATGCCGGTGATGGCGCCGCCGCGGAAGGCAACGTCAAGCGCCTCGTCCATGCCCTTGGTGGCCGCCTGCGCCGTGCGCACATTGGCGCGCACCGACACATTCATGCCAATGAAGCCGCACAGGCCAGACAAGATGGCGCCGATGGCAAAGCCGATCGCCGTTTTGGCGTCGAGGGCAAAGAAGATGGCGATGAACAGGACAACGCCGACGATGGCGATGGTTTTGTACTGGCGGGCTAGGTAAGCGGCCGCACCTTCCTGGATGGCGAGTGCAATTTCTTGCATTTTTTGATTACCCGCGTCTTTGGCCAGGATGCTGGCGCGGGTCAGGAGACCGTAGATCACGGCTAGGACGCCGCACACTACAATGAAATACAGAAGATTACTGGTTGCTGCCATAACGTCCCCTTAGCTTATTGTGTTGGTGTAAAACAAAACAGAACAAAGACAGAACAAAACGACACTTCTTGGTAAGACACAATCCACTTCTTGGTAAAGCTCAAACTCCTTTGTGATCAATCACAATGCACTGCAACAAAATTCAACGGCAAAAAAAAGCGGACACTGTGTCCGCTTTTTGGATTATTTCGACAGCGCCGCGAAGGCCGCGTCGCGAATCTGCTCGACAGGTCCGACACCGGCAATCTTCCGGTATTTCGGCGCGCCTGGCTGGCCCGAATCGGCCCATTTGCTGTAGTAGCCCAGCAGCACTTCGGTCTGGTTGTGGTAGACCTGCAGGCGCTTCATGACGGTCTCGGCCTTGTCATCGTCGCGCTGGATCAGGTCTTCGCCGGTCACATCGTCCTTGCCCTCTACTTTGGGCGGGTTGAACTTGACGTGGTAGACGCGGCCCGAAGCGGGGTGGGAGCGGCGGCCGCTCATGCGTTCTACGATGGAATCGTCGGGCACATCAATTTCGAGCACGTAGTCGACGTCGATGCCGCCATCCTTCATGGCATCGGCCTGGGCCACGGTGCGTGGGAAGCCATCAAACAGGTAGCCGTTCTTGCAGTCTGGGGCTTGCAGGCGATCCTTGACGAGGCCGATCATGATGTCGTCCGACACCAAACCGCCTGCATCCATGATCTTTTTTGCAGCCAAGCCCAACTCCGTGCCTTCCTTGATTGCGGCACGCAGCATGTCACCAGTCGAAATTTGCGGGATGTTGTACTTTTCTTTGATGAAATTAGCTTGGGTGCCCTTACCGGCGCCGGGAGCTCCTAACAGAATGAGACGCATGAAAATTCCTAAAGCAGTTTTAATTATCTTGTATAGCTGATGATGCTAGCTTGAATCCTTGACACGAAACTTACCACAAAAGTCCCGGAAAACGGAAATCTGAGACCGAATTGACAATTTTCGTTTGATTTATCGCAGTTTGTTCACGTTTTGGGGCTGAAAACGGCGAAAAATCGTCTAACGTAGGGTGGGCAATCCTTGCCCACCATGCTTGCCGCGCCTGTAGCAAGCGTAGGGTGGGTAACTTGTTACCCACCTTCACCCATCCTATCGCCTGCCGCTTGCCGATACTCCTCTTGGTGGGTAACGAGTTACCCACCCTACGAATAATGCTGGCGGACACGGGCCAGGTCTTCGGGCGTATCCACGCCTGCTTCCGGCGCGGCATCGGTCACATGGACAGCGATGGGTACGCCGTGCCACAACACGCGCAACTGCTCCAACGCTTCAATATTCTCCAGCGGTGAAGGCTCCAGGGTTGGATATGCCTGCAAGAAACTATTGCTGTAGGCATAGAGACCAATATGGCGCAGCGGCACATAGCCAGCTGGCATGGCTACGCGCGTTTTGGCAAATCCATCGCGGTGCCAGGGGATAGTTGCGCGGGAGAAATACATCGCCCTCCCCGCCTTGTCCAGCACCACTTTAACGACGTTCGGGTTGAAGGCGTCCAGCGGATCGAACAGCGGATGGGCCGCGGTCGCCATCGGCACCTCCTTGCTGATGCGGCTGGCAACGGCGCCCAACAGGTCCGGGTCAATCAAAGGTTCGTCCCCTTGCAGGTTGACGACGACGGCATCGGGCTTGAGGCCGATCTTGCGGGCCACTTCGGCAATGCGGTCGCTGCCCGAAGGATGGTCGGCACGGGTCATGCACACTTCCACGCCATGCTCCTCGCAAGCAGCAACAATATCGGCGTGGTCGGTCGCCACGATAATGCGTTCGGCGCCGGCAATCACGGCGCGGTCGGCTACGCGCACCACCATGGGCTTGCCGCCCAGGTCAGCCAGGGGTTTGTTGGGCAAGCGGGTCGATGCCAGGCGGGCCGGAATAATGACGGTGAAGCTCATCGGGCTTAGGCGGGATCGATTTTGCGCGCTTCGTCGGCCCACATGATGGGAATGCCATCACGAATGGGGAAAGCGAGGCGGTCTGGCTTGCAGATCAGTTCCTGCGTTTTCTTGTCGAGCTCCAGCGGCCCCTTGCACAGGGGGCAGACCAGAATTTCAAGTAACCTTGCGTCCACGAATTTTCTCCACAATGTCAGCGGCCAGCCCAGTATCGAGCTGGGCAGTGACCGGAACAACCCACAGGCGCGGGTTGTTGTTCAAGTTTTCAAGTTGCGCACATTTTACTGCATCCTTCTCCGTGATCAGGATGATGTCGGCGTCCACCCGCTCAAAGGGATCAGACGCGAAATCGAAGTGATCCGGCAAGGGCAAGGTGTCGATCTGCAGGCCGGCAGCACGCAGCATGGCAAAGAAGCGCTCCGGATTGCCGATGCCGGCCGCTGCGGTGATGCGTTTGGATACAGTCGGCAAATCGTTCAGCGCGAGGCGAATGTTGCGATCGATCAAGTGCTCAGCAAACTGTCCGGCCAGCGTCATCTGGACCGGTGCGCCGCCGACCTGCTGGATCAAGTCGCTGTTCAAGATGGGCGCATTGACCACCGTCACATCGCGGCGCCGCGCGGCCCGCTCACGCAGGGGACCGGCCGGCAGCAGCCAGCCATTGCCCGTGCCACGGCCATCAAACAGCATGATTTCCACATCGCGCTGCAGGCGGTAGTGCTGCAAACCATCATCGCTGACCAAGACATCGACCTCCGGATGCGCCGACAGCAAGGCCTGCGCCGCAGCAACCCGGTCGCGCCCGACCACCACGGGGCAGGCCGTACCCTGTGCGATCAGCAAGGGCTCATCGCCCACGTCGGTCGCCAACGACGAAGCCAGCACCGCGCGCGGCGCCTGTCCGGCGCTGCCGTGGCCGCGCGAAATCACGCCGGGCTTCATGCCGGCATCGCGCAGGGCCTGCACCAGCCAAATGGTGAGTGGCGTCTTGCCCGTCCCGCCGATGAAGATATTGCCGACGACAATAACCGGCACGGGAAGGCGCGTTGATGCCAGCCAGCCCGTGCGGTACATGGCAGCACGCGTGGCGGCGATGGCGCCGAACAAGAGCGAGAGGGGAAACAGCGCGCAAGCGAGCAGGCCCCGCCCTTGCCAGGCGCGGGTCAGGCGTGCTTCCAGGGTGGCGCTTGACGACGGGGGCGCCACTTCCTTGCCCCCTGTGTCCATGGTGGCAGGCAAGGCCCTGCCCTTATTTCTTGCTGCCGGTCTGGGCAGCAAAGGTCAGCTTGTCGAATCCGGCAATGCGCGCCGCTTCCAGCACATTGATGACCGACTGGTGCATCGCAAACTGGTCGGCATTGACGATCACGACGGGATTGCTCGTGTCCCCCTTGCCGTCAGCGCCGCGCGCCGCGTTCTTCAGGTCGTCCGCCAGGCCCGCCACATTAGTAAAGGCGACCGGCACATTGTTAACGGTGTAGTTGCCCTTGGCATCGACCGTCACATTGATTTCATGCGGCTTGTCGATGGCCTTCTCGGCATCGGCCGTTGGCAGGGTGATCTGCAGTTCAGTGAACTTGCTGTAGGTCGTGGTGACCATCAGGAAGATCAGGATCACCAACAGCACGTCAATGATGGGGATCAGGTTGATCCGTGGATCCTCATGCCGCCGTCCTTTGCGAAAATCCATCATTTACGGGCACCGTGGACGATGTCGACAAATTTGACCGCCTGCAATTCCATATCAATGATGAAACTGTCGACCAGGGCGCGGAAGTGGCGGTGAAACGCGGAGGTGGGCATGGCGATCGCAATGCCGAAACCCGTGTTGTACAAGGCCACCGAAATGCCGTGCGCCAGCTGGGCCGGATTGGTGCCCGTCGCGTTTTGTGCGCCAAAGATTTCGATCATGCCAACGACTGTGCCAAACAGGCCCATTAGGGTAGCCTGTTCGGCAATCGTGCCCAGCGTCGTCAGGAAGCGTTCGAGCGAGTGCGCAACACCACGCCCGGCTTCTTCAATCGATTCCTTCATGACATCGCGCGGGGCATTGACGTTCTTCAGTGCGGCAGCCAGCACGGCGCCCAGCGGCGAATTGTTTTCCAGCTTGTCGATGATCTCCGGCGTAACACGGCCGTTTTGGTAGACGCGCACCACTTCGTCAAACAACTGCTTGGGTAGCAGCTTGGAGCGGCGCAGGTAGATGAGGCGTTCGATGATCAGGGCCAGGGCAAGCACGGAGGCGATGAGCAAAAACCAGATGGGCCAGCCGGCGGCTTGGAGGATGGCGAGCAAAGCGAACTCCTAAAGGGATGAGATTGACGCAGATCAGTCACGCGACTGAATGCGGCAATGTAACGTGTTGTCCACCAGTCGGCAAGTGCCGCGTGTCCGCAAAGTTCTGCACACCTTCTGTGGATAAGATTGTTAGCAATATTACCCTCTCTCGGGCAACGCTTTGATTTCAAAGAAAAATTGGAGTTTGCGCAAAAACAAGGCAGAGGAAAAAGTTTGTGCACAGCTTCTGTGGACAAGATTGTGAGCAACGTCCTCAATGCGACGTAAGTACATTGATTTCAAAGGGAAAATGTTTCCTGCGCAAAAAGTTAGCACTGTCGGCAATATTGTTCGCCGACGAACAAATCTGGAAGGGCGTGAAAAGAAAATGGCCCGCGAGGCGGGCCATGTGAGAACCGAACCGGAGTTCAGGTCTTAGGTTTTTCCGGCGCCGGTTTTGGCGCTTCCGGTTCCGGGTCCGAGAACTGCAAGGGAGCCGGCTCGCTGTCGTCTTTCTTGCGTTCGTCGGCCGGCTGCTCGAGGATCAACGCGCCCGTGGTACCCGCCACCTTGCCGTGGTCGAGCAGGATCGTCACCATTTGCGGCATCGCCGCCACCAGCACCACCATCACCAGTTGCAAGCCGACCCAGGGCAAGGCGCCCCAGTAGATGTCTGAGCTCTTCACCTCTTTTGGTGCCACGCCGCGCAGGTAGAACAGGGCAAAGCCAAACGGCGGATGCATGAAGGAAGTCTGCATGTTCACGCACAGCATGACGCCGAACCACACCAGTGCCGCCGAAGCCGCCGCCTCCGGACTGCCCATCATGCCCTCCAACTGGGGCGCAAGGATTTTCTGTGCCACCGGCGCCAGCATCGGCACAACAATAAAGGCAATCTCAAAGAAGTCGAGGAAGAAGGCCAGGAAGAACACAAAGAAGTTCACCACCAGCAGGAAGCCGATCCACCCGCCTGGGATGCCGGTGAACAGGTGCTCGACCCAGCGGCCGCCGTCCACGCCCTGGAACACCACGGAGAAGCAGGTCGAGCCGATCAGGATAAACACCACCATCGCCGTCAAGCGCATGGTCGACTGATAACTCTCTTTGATCAATCCGCGCAATTCCTTGATCTGTACCGCGCGCCACACCAACCAAGTCACGCACACATACAGCACGGACAGCACGGCTTGCACATACGGCTTGATGGGCGCGGCAATGCCGGTTTCCGGCGCATAGTAGAAGATGCCAATCACAGCGGCAATCACCATCGTCACAATGGCCACGCGCAGGGCCAGGCGGTCGCGCGCATTGAACTCGGCGTCACGGATCACCGCCAATACCACGGCGCCCAGTGCGCCCATCGCGCCCGACTCCGTCGGCGTGGCGATGCCCAGCATCATCGTGCCGAGCACCATGAAGATCAGCACCGCCACCGGCACGATGCCGCGCAGGCATTGGCGCCACAATGGCCAACCGGACAAGGTCTGTTCATCGCGCGGGGCGGCAGGCAGCCATTCGGGCTTCATGCGCGACAAAATGAAGGTATAGATGGCAAACAGCGCGATTTGGAACACCGACGGGCCCCAGGCGCCCAGGTACATGCTGCCGACGTCGGCACTGGCCGTCTGCGTCTTGAGTTGGTCGGCCAGCACCACCAGCACCAGCGAAGGCGGCACCAGTTGGGTAATGGTGCCGGAGGCGGCCAGCACACCGGTGGCGTAGCGCATATGGTAGCCATAGCGCATCATCACGGGCAGCGAAATCATGGCCATCGCGATCACCTGCGCCGCCACCGTGCCCGTAATCGCACCGAGGATGAAACCGACGATAATGACTGAATAGCCCAGCCCGCCACGCACGCGGCCAAACAACTGCCCCATCGAGTCGAGCATGTCTTCAGCCAGCCGGCATTTTTCCAGCACGGCGCCCATGAAGGTGAAGAAGGGGATCGCCAGCAACAAGTCATTGGACAGCACACTGCCGTAGATGCGCAGCGGCACCGCCTGCAGGAAGGGCATGCCGAAGAAGCCATGCCAGATGGCGATGCCGCCAAAGAACAGGCCAACCGCCAACAGCGAGAACGCGACCGGGAAACCGATCAGCATGAACACGACCAGGCCGCCGAACATCAGCGGTGGCATCAATTCGAGTGGAATCATTGCACTGGCCTTTCGTATTTGCTGTCAAGTTGCGCCAGGCCAGCCAGTGCGGCGAAGCGTTTGATCAATTCAGACACGCCCTGCACGGCCAGCAAGGCAAAGCCGAGCGGAACGATAATTTTGATTGGGTAGCGCGGCAAGCCGCCGGCATTGCTCGACTGCTCCATGATGGCCAGCGAAGGCAGGAACAGCGAGTCCCACGACAGCCAGGCAAACAGGAGGCAGGCGGGGAACAGGAAGAAAATGATCCCGAACACGTCGATCCACAATTGCTTGCGTTCCGATACATGGCCGTAAATCAGGTCGACCCGTACGTGCTCATTGCGCTGGAAGGTGTAGCTGGCGCCCAGCATGACGGCGGCACCAAACAGGTACCACTGCAGTTCGAGCAGCCAATTATTACTCCAGTCGAAGCCGTAACGGATCATGGCATTGCTGGCACTGATCACGCAGGACGCGAGGATCATCAGGTTGGCGAGCTGGCCGCAGCGGTAGCCGATCCGGTCCAGCCCGCGCGACAGGCGGAGGAGTGTTTGCATGATGTTCTGTCTCATTTGCCGGCTTGGGACATCACCGGTCGTTATTTACAAAAAGAACTGAGCCCGCAGTGTAGTGGATTCTGGCCGCTCTGTGGATAACTTTGTGATTAAGTCTGAAGAGTTTCTCCAAAGTCCTTGATCCATAAGGATTTTTCTGTTTCCCAGCCCAAATCCGGCTCAGACTAATTCCTTAATAATCAATGACTTACAAATTGGACCTCTCGTGGGGCATAATGCATGACTTCTGTGTGACATATCGCACACTCTGTGGACATCAATCCCCAAGACCCTTTCAATGAGCAGCTTTCAGACTGAAAACGCCCCTGTGCTGACGGTGACGGCACTGAACCAGCAAGTAGCACGCCTGCTGGAACGCAGCTTTCCTTTGACTTGGATCAGTGGGGAGATCTCCAACTTCACCCGGGCCAGTTCCGGCCACTGGTATTTCACCCTGAAAGACGATGCGGCCCAGGTGCGCGCCGTGATGTTCCGCGGCCGTGCCCAGTATGCCGACTTCAATCCCCGTGAAGGCGACAAGGTCGAAGTGCGCGCCCTTGTGACGCTCTACCCGGCCCGCGGCGACTACCAGTTGAATGTCGAAGCGATCCGCCGCGCCGGTGTCGGCAACCTGTACGAAGCTTTCCTGCGCCTGAAGGAAAAACTCACTGCGCAAGGCCTGTTTGATCCGGCCCGCAAACGCCCCCTGCCCTTGTTCCCGCGCGCCATCGGCATCGTCACCAGTCCGCAGGCAGCGGCGCTGCGCGATATCCTCACCGCCCTGAAGCGGCGCGCTCCCCATGTGCGCGTGGTGCTGTACCCGGCACCGGTGCAGGGCCAGTTCTCTGCTGAAAAAATCGCGGCCGCCATCGAGGCCGCCTCGCGCCGCGCTGAAGTGGACGTGCTGCTGGTATGCCGCGGTGGTGGTTCGATCGAAGACTTGTGGAGTTTTAACGAGGAGGTGGTGGCCCTTGCCATCGCCAATAGCAGCATCCCAGTGGTGTCCGGCGTGGGCCACGAAACCGACTTCACCATCGCCGATTTTGCCGCCGACTTGCGCGCGGCAACGCCCACGGCCGCGGCCGAGCTGGCAGCAACGCCCCGCGCCGACTGGATGGCCTCGCTGTCCAACGATGCGCAAGACTTGCACCGTGCCATGCGCCGCCAGCTCAACGATGCCAGCCAGACTGTTGACAACCTGGCGCGCCGCCTGCAGAGCCCGTCTGCACAGATCGCCCACCAGCGCCTGCGCCTGGCCGGCATGTCCGCCGCGCTGGGCCATGCGCTGCGCACGCCGCTGACCCGTGCCAGCGCCAGCCTGGCCCAGCTGCGCACCCGCTGGGCCGCCCATGCGCCCGATGTGCGTGCGGCCAGGACGGCGCTGCACACCCAGCAGCACCGGGCCGGCGCGACCATGCAAGTCCAGCTGCAACAACGGCGCAAGGCCCTGCTTGCCTTGTCGGACCAATTGGAATTATTGAACCCACAACGCACGCTGGAACGCGGCTATGCCATCGTGCAGGACGCCCATGGAAAAGTGCTGCGCTCTCCGCGGCACATTGCCGTACCAGGGGTGTTGTCGGTCCGCCTGGCCGAGGGCAGCGCCCAGGTCGGCGTGTCCAGTGTTCAAGCCGAACTATGACGGGGCAGGCGCCCTTTCCCCGCCCACACCGGAGGGAGGCGAGCGTCGATTGCCCTGTTATTGAACAAATCAGCACCAAACCGGCATCCGTTTTACAATAGACGCCGTTTCAGACTAAAAGCACCGTTTCAACCAATCACAACAAGGAAACAACATGGAACATACCCTGCCAGCACTGCCTTATGCCATGGACGCCCTGGCTCCAACGATTTCGAAAGAAACCCTGGAGTACCACTATGCCAAGCACCACCAGGCCTATGTGACCAACCTGAATAACCTGATCAAGGGCACCGAATTCGAGAACGCCAGCCTCGAAGACATCATCAAGAAGTCCTCCGGCGGTATTTTCAACAACGCCGCCCAGGTGTGGAACCACACCTTCTACTGGAACGGCATGAAGCCAGCCGGCAGCGGCGCTCCAAGCGGCGCGCTGGCCGCAGCGATCGACGCCAAGTGGGGCTCGTTCGATAACTTCAAGGCCGAGTTCACCAAGTCCTGCGTGGCCAACTTCGGTTCGAGCTGGACCTGGCTGGTAAAAAAAGCCGACGGCAGCGTCGATATCGCCAACACCTCCAACGCCGGCTGCCCGCTGACGACCGAAAACAAGGCACTGCTGACCTGCGACCTGTGGGAACATGCCTACTACATCGACTACCGCAACCTGCGCGCCAAGTATGTGGAGTCGTGGTTCGGCCTGGTTGACTGGGACGTCGCCGCCAAGCACTTCGCTTAAACCCCATCTGCTGGCAGGCAGGCGCTGGCCTGCCCTGCCTGCTGGGCCAGCCTGGCTGGCCCTTGCACCCCTCCCGGCAGCGCAGCTTCTTGCCACGCCGCACTCCTGCCTCCCTTCTGCCCCCTCCGTTTCTCCGACAACGTTAGGAAATGCGTGAACTCGCCTGTTGATTGACGGTCGAATTTACACATGGCTCACTCTGTCCTTATCCTGACGGCAAACAGCACCGATGCAAGGCATTTGCGCCAATGCCTGGCTGAAGTGCACGACAGCCCATTTGAGGTGATGGTCAGCAGCACCCTGTCGCAGGCGCTCGGTGTGTTGGCCAGCACCCATATCGATGCCGTCCTTGCCAGGCTGACCCTGCCCGATAGCCAGGGCTTGAGTACCATTGACCAGCTCACCAAGGCGGCGCCTGACGTACCCATACTGACCCTGTCGTCCACCGACCTCGAAAGCGACGGCATGGCCGCCATCCGCCATGGCGCACAGGGCTATGTGTCACGGCGCCACTTCCAAAGCGCGATGTTGCCGCAATCTTTGCGCAGCATGATCTACCGGCGCGCCTTTATCGAATCGGTCCTGGTGGAAAAGGATCGTTGTCGCCATGTGCTCGACGCCATCGGCGAGGGCATCCTCAGTACCGACCTCGATGGCAAAGTCCTGTACCTCAATCCGGCTGCGGAACTGATGACCGGCTGGGAGAGCCATGCCGCCATCGACCGGCCGTTTTCCGATGTCGCCTGCGTGCTCGACAGCGAACATTTGCCCGTATGGGAACAACTATTGAGTGCCGTGCTCGACAGCCAGCGGGTGCGCAGCACCGTGGGCATGCTGCTGCGCCGGCGCGACTGCCTGGAGCTGCCAATCGACTTGTCGGTGGCGCCCGTGCTCAGCCAGGACGGCAAACTGATGGGCACCGTCGTCGTGTTGCACGATGCCAGCGCACCGCAGGCCGACACGTTTCGCAAGCTCACCTACCTGGCCGAGCATGATTTCCTGACCGGCTTACCCAACCGCCTGCTGCTGAACGACCGCATCAACCAGGCCATCTCGCGCTCCAACCGGGACGGCTCGCGCTTGGCCGTGCTGGTGCTCGACCTGGACAACTTCAAGCACGTCAACGACTCCCTCGGCCATGCTACCGGCGACAAGCTGCTGCAAGCGGTGGCCAAAAGCCTGCGCTCCAGCGTACGGCACAGCGACACGGTCAGCCGCCAGGGCGGCGATGAATTCGTCGTCGTCACTACCGATGAACGGGCCCCCACCAATGTGGCCCATACGGCCGAAAAGATCCTCAACGAAGTGTCGATTTCCCACCAGATCAATGGCCATGCGCTGCAAGTGACAACCAGCATCGGCATCAGCGTATTCCCAGACGATGGCGACGATGCCGACACCTTGCTCAAAAGCGCGGACATTGCCATGTACCACGCCAAAAACCTTGGTCGCGACAACTTCCAGTTCTTCAACAGTGCCATGAATGCGCGCGCCATCGAACGCCAGTCGCTCGAATCCAACCTGCGCAATGCCCTGCAGCGCAAAGAGTTTGAACTGCACTACCAACCTAAGGTCAACTTGTCGACGGGCGCCATCACGGGCAGTGAAGCCCTGCTGCGCTGGCACCACGTCCAGCGCGGCCTGGTGCTGCCAGACCACTTTGTTGCCATTGCCGAGGACTGTGGCATGATCACCCCGATCGGGCGCTGGGTGCTGCATGAAGCCTGCCGCCAGGCGCGCCAATGGCAGCTCGACGGCATCGATGCAGGCTCCGTTGCTGTCAATGTGTCGGCATCGGAATTTCGCAGTCGTGGCTTCCTTGACGGTGTGCGCAATATCCTCAAGGACACCGGTTTCGATGCCCACTTGCTGGAGCTGGAATTGACGGAAAGCGTGCTGATGCAGGACGCCGAGTCCACCCAGGTCACCCTGCTCGCCTTGAAGGAACTGGGCGTGCGCATCGTCGTCGACGATTTTGGCACTGGCTATTCGAGCCTGAGCTACTTGCGCCAGTTCCCCATTGACGTGCTCAAGATCGACCAGTCCTTTATTGACCGGCTGGAACCGGATTCGGACAACGGCATTATCGTCACGGCCGTCGTCGGCATGGGCCGCAGCCTCAAGATCCATGTCGTGGCGGAAGGCGTGGAAACCCGGGCGGAATGCCAATTCCTGCAGGCCCGCCATTGCGACGAGGGCCAGGGCTATTATTTCAGTGCTCCCCTGCCCCCGGACCAATTCGCCCAGTTTGTCCAGCGCGGTATCAATCCGGCCGATTTGTCCTAAAAGTGTAGCGCCCTGTCTCCAAATGTCACCAGGCGGGCATTCGCGGCCAAGCTCTACTACAATGGTGCGCGAAGGAGAATGCCCATGTACCGTGTCATGCTGGTGGAAGACGATGAACGCCTGGCCTCGCTGGTGAGCGAGTACCTGGCCGGTTATGAGTTCGCGGTCGACGTCGTCAGCCGCGGCGACGAGGCCCTGGCCCGTTTCAAGGAACTTGATCCCCATGCCGTCGTGCTCGACCTGATGCTGCCCGGCCTGGACGGCATGGTGGTGTGTCGCCAACTGCGCGACATCAGCGCCGTGCCCATCCTGATCCTGACGGCCCGTGAAGATTCCTACGACGAAGTGTCCGGCCTGGAACAGGGCGCCGACGACTTCGTCAACAAACCCATCCAGCCGCGTGTGCTGCTGGCCCGCCTGCGCGCCCTGATGCGCCGCGCCGGCGGCAAACCCGCCGAGCAGGAAGGCGAAGCCCTGGTCTTCGGCGCCTTGTCCATCGTCAAGAGCGACCGCTCCGTGCAGTGGCGCGGCCAAGCCTGCGTGCTCTCCAATACGGAATACAAACTGCTGCTGGTGCTGGCCGAGGCGGCGGGACAGGTGCTGTCGCGCGATGAACTGCTCAAGAAAATGCGCGGCATTGAATTTGATGGCCTGGACCGCAGCATCGACAACAATATTTCTCGCTTGCGCAGGAAATTCGACGACGCCGATTCCGAGAAGATCAAGACCGTGTGGGGCGAAGGTTACCTGTTTTCGCCCTCCGCCTGGGCCGAGTGACTATTCGAAGACGGGAGCGATGGCCAGCGGCACTGTCTGGCTCAATACCTGGGCGGCAGCGGGCAAAGCCGCCAGGCGCACCGTCACCAGTTTGAAGCCATCGTTCATGTCGCCATCAAACGCGGCGCCTTCGACCGCGGGCTGCGGCGCGTCAAGGTGGTTGGCATGCAGGCGCACCGCCACGTCCGCCTTCTTGGCGAAGACAAAACGGACACCCACACAGGCTTTGGCATTGGCAGCGGCGCCTTTCAAGTAGTGCACCATGTCCAGGGCCTGTTCACAGGCGGCACGCAAATCGGCGGCATCGTACACGCCGTCCGCACGCGGCGCAATGGAAACGCGCGGCACCATCTTGTATTGGCTGAGCTTGCCATTAATGCGCAATACCGCATTCTCGTCATACGCCGTCTTGAGCAGCGGGAACACGGCGCGGCCAAGCGGATCGAGCGGCAAATTCAACTGGGTGGCCTTGCCTTGCAGGCTCAGGCGCAAGCCATCCGTGCCCAGTCCCTTCTCGACCGGCATGACCTGGTAATGACTGAGCAGGAAATTCTTCGGCTTGCTGTACTTTTCGAACCACAGCATGGCGCGGTAGGCGTCACGGTAGCTGACCCATTCGCCCTCGCCCGCCGACTGGGCGAACGCCTGCGGCGCTGTCGACCACAGCGCTAGCAGCAAGGTGAATAGGCGGATAAAGGTCATGGCAGCTTAGAATCGGTAAGCCAGCACAGTACTGGCAGCAAAAGTGTTGCGTCGCTCAACCAGGGGACTCGCGGCTGCGCTTGCAGTCAAGCGCGTCGCGTTCAGGCCCGACACCAGCATCCACGACGGGCTCAAGGTCCAGTTCCAGTGCAGGGCGGCATGGACATCCTTAAGGCCGCCCGAGGTCGAATAGGCCGAATCGACGCTGTGCATGGCCTCGGTAGCGCTGACACCAAAGTAGGCCTGGTTGTAATTGCGATTGGCAACAGTCATCCCGGCCGACAGCACCAAGGTATGGTAAGGCGCAACATGGGCAGCAATGTGCTGCAGGTCAAGGTTCCAACGCAAGCCATTGCGCTCATTGCCCGTCCCATACAGTAAGGTATTGGTCAGGCGCAGGCCAGGCGCCAGCTGGACGTTGAGGAATCCGCCCACTTCCACCCGCGTGCCGATCTCGTCGAGCCCCGTCAAGCGGGTCGTGCCAGGCGCCAGGTAGCTCAACTTGGCCGGCGGCGCAATGGCCGCGGCAGGTGGGGCGATCGATGCAATGCCCGTATTGCCAACACCGCCAATGACAGCGCCCGTACCACTGTCCGTGCGGCGCGGCACCAGCGCGGCAAGCGGGCCAAACTCCAGTGTGGGTTCATTGGACAAATGCATGCCCAAGGCTTGGCCGGCGATGAACACGCCATTGCTCCACTCGATTTGCACGACTGGCAAAGCCCGGGTCCTGTGCGCCTGCGCACCTTCATAAATCGGAGCAACACTCGCCCCCAAGCCCACGAACATGTCGTGGCTACCATCGGGCATCAAATTCGGCGAGGGCGTCTGGGCCGATGCCGACAATGAAGCGCCTGCGAGGACAAGGAGACAGAGCTTTTGCATAGTGAAAGTTTGTCGAAAGTCAGGAAATCGCTATTCTACGATTGAATCCCTGACTTTCGACAATTACCGCTTCAGATCTGGAATTCGTCCACCGCAAACTCGACGTTGCCTTCGTGCCGCTCCGTCACGACCAGGTGGGCTGGCGCCGTCATCATCATGGTGCAAGCAGTCAGGTGGCCAGGGACGGCATTACGGACTGTGACGTTGATCTTGCCACCGGTAACATCGACATTGACGATGTCCGTGTTGTAGCAACCATTGTTCTGCTGGCCCAGGAAGACGGCGATGACCATTTGTTTCTCGAAGTCGATCTGCGGCATCGGCTCGCTCGGGCCGGCGTGGCGCTCCCACACCGAAGCCCACTTCGCGGCATCCCTGATGACCAGTTTTTCCGGGGTATTGATACCGGAAAGGCTGCTGCGGCTGACATCCTGGAAATACAGTTTGTTGCCGGTGATATTGGAAAAGTCGACGACGGCATCGCTGCGCTTGACGGCAACCATATGGAAAGGCGAGAACACGGCCTGGATGCACATCATGGCCATCAGGTTGTCGTGGTCGCTGATATTGACCAGCAGCTTGTCGCTGGCGACAGCCACCTTGGTGATGCGGGTTTGCACGCAACCGGTCGGGGTGTTGCCGGCGAAAACGCCAATGACCATCTTGCTGTCAAAGTCGACCTCAGGCAGGGTTGGCGCTGCCGACTGGTTCTTGTAGGTGTCTGCCCACAGCTTGGCGAAGCTTGCCTTGTCCTTAATGACGACCTGTTGCGCCTTGTCGATGCCGGAGAAGACGCCCAGGCCAAGCGTTTCCATGCCGACCAGGGTGCCGTTGGCTGGCAGGAAGTCAACGGCACGTACCGTATGGTCCTTGCCCAGGCCCAGGTCCGCCTTGTCCAGGTTCTTCAGGATGGTATTGAATTGGTCGCGGTCCTTGTCATCATTGCAGATCACGCGCGGGCCGGCGATGGTGTCGGTCGACTGGCACAGGGCCGTCTGGGCCGTGCTGCCAAACAGCATTTGCGCGTTGGCATTGTCGGGGCAGTTGCCGGCGCGGTCCCACAGCACGCGTTTTTCGTCGATCACGAACAGGCGGTTGTGCAGGTCGGCGCAGCTGGCGCTACGTGCCTTGGCAATATAGTCGGTCGTGTCGAGCTTGGCGCCAGGCGCCGGCTCGCCCACGACAATGCTGCCAGCCTGTTGCTCTTGCTGGGTGACGCCGCCGCCACCGCAAGCGGTCAATGCGGCCGCTGCCAGCAAGGGCAGCGCGATCAGGGAAATCGAAATCTTGTTCATCGTCGTCCTTTTTTTTTGTAAGCAGGTGGGCGCGGCGTGCGCAACCCACCTGAGGCCTGCGGAATAAAAAAAGCCCATCGAACGGGGTGGCTCTTGGGCGAAAACACCTCCCCGGGGAATATTGCGGCTAGGCCACCAGGCAAGCCGCAAACCGGGGAAATGGAGGGAACCGGTATTGCGATGTTTGCCATCTTAGGCACTTCGCCCCCTGCAATCTCCCCAGACATGTCGACAAATTGTCGTAAATTTGTACGAGTGAATAAGTTGAGCTTTTAGTAACAAAAGCGAATAAAATACCGGGCGTGAATCGACTATTCTTCCGCTTCTTCTTGTTGGTGATGCTCGCCATTACGGTGGCGACCTTCGTCATTTATTTCGCGATCAACCGCCTGTTCGGTGATCCGCTGGAAGACATCGCCGCGCGCCAGGCGTCGGCGCAAATCTTCCTGCTTGAACAGTATGTCGACAAGGCGCCGGCTGATGAATGGCTGTCCCGCCTGAACAAGGTGCGCGAAGTATCCAAGGTGAATTTCGAATTGCAGCCCTTGGCCGAGGCCAGGCGGGCCCTCTCTGCCAGCCAGGATGCCGCCCTGGACCGGGGTGAGCTGGTGCTCGACGTACCGCACAAGGCCTTTTACCGCCGCGTGGATTTGAAGGGCGAGCGCTATGTGGGCAGCGACGAGGAAGTGATCCATGCGCAGAACCTGCCCATCGACGTCGGCCTGGCCATCGAAATCGAAATCGTTCGCTTCGTCATTGTGGCGCTGGCCCTGTTGATCCCCATTGCCTGGTGGTCGCGCTCACACTGGCGCGGCCTGCAGGCCCTGTCCGCCGTTGCCGACCAGGTTGGCGAAGGCAATTTGGCTGCCCGTGCCCATATGGCCCCCAGCGCCAGCATCTATCCACTGGCAGAACGCATGAACCATATGGCCGGCCGGATTGAAGGCCTGCTGGAAGCCCAGAAAAGCCTGCTCCACGCCGTGTCGCATGAGTTGCGCACCCCCATCGCCCGCCTGGAGTTTGCGCTGGAACTGCTGCGCGATGCCGCCCAGGATCCGGCGCTGGACAAGCGCATCACGGCCATGGAAGGCGATGTGGCCGAACTCAATGGCCTCGTCAACGAATTGCTGGCCATGGCCAAGCTGGAGCGCCAGCCCGGCCTGCAGGCGATGGCCTTCGATGTCGATGCCCTGCTGCGCCACTGCGCGCAATCGATTGAAGTGCGCGCCGAGGGGCCGCAGGTCCAGCTGCATATCGACCAGCCATTGGGGCAGGCACAGGGAGATGAGCGCCTGTTGGCCCGTGCCATTGGCAACCTGCTGCGCAATGCGATGAAATACGCAGACCGCAAGATCGTCTTGTCCGGCAGACGCCTGCCAGGCCAGGGCCTGGAACTCACCGTCGAAGATGACGGCCCCGGTATTCCGGCAGCGGAACGCGGGCGCATCTTCGAGCCCTTCTACCGCCTCGACCGCAGCCGCGACCGCGCCAGTGGCGGCTTTGGCCTGGGCCTGTCGATCGCGCAGCAAGCTGTCAAACTACACGCTGGCACCATCACGATCGACCAGGGCGAACTGGGTGGCGCACGCTTCCGCATCCACTTGCCAGCCACCTGACTTAGTCTTGGCTTGCCTTCGGCTTGACGTGCTTATTGTGTGGCCTGTGCGCGCTGGCGCCGCTCACTTGAACCGGTAACTGGTGCGCGAACGATACGTCTGACCCGGAGCCAGCTCGGTCGATGGGAAATTGGGCTGGTTCGGGCTGTTCGACAAGTGCTGGGTTTCAAACGCGAACCCGGCAAAACGCGGGTAGGCCAGTCCGCCCGCGCCTGCCACGCTGCCATCAAACCCGCCCCCATTGTTGAACACCACCGCGGGCTCCGTTGTGCGGATCTCCAGCGTGCGTCCGCTGGTGGATTCGTCGATACGGGCGACCAGGCTCAGTGGCCGATTGGCGGTTGCAAATACCAGGCTGTCGTCAATCGCGGTGTTCGCGGTCATGCTGCGCCGCCGCTGGAAGTCCAGTGGCGTCCCTGCCACCGGCAGAAGTACACCGTCAGGCACCTTCTTGCCATCTGCTTGGGCATAGTGCGCGGCATGGATTTGAAAACGGTGGGTGTCGAGCTGGCTCGCGCCAGCACCAGCCAGGTTGAAGTAGGCGTGATTGGTCAGGTTAACGACGGTGGGCGCATCGGTCGTCGCCTGGTAGTCAATCTGCAGCTCGTTACGCTTGCGCAGAAGGCGATACGTCACTTCGACGTCAAGCTGGCCAGGCATATTCTGGTCGCCTGCGGGGCTGCGCAAGCGGTAGCGCACGCCCAACGAGGAGGCGTCAGCAAATTCGCGGCGCTGCCACAGCCGTTTGTCGTAACCATCCGGATCGCCATGCAGCGCCGTTCCTTTACTATTGGGGACGAGTTCGATGGTCTTGCCGCCCAGGGTAAAGCGGGCATTGCCGATGCGGCCGGCGTAGCGCCCCATGATGCCGCCGAAACGGCGGGTACTGACTTCATAGGCTGCTACATCCGGCAAGGACAGCACGATATTGCTGCGCCGGCCATGACGGTCCGGCAGCGTGATCGCCGTGATGATGCCACCATAGTCGATGCTGGAGAAGGACATGCCCCTGCCGTTGTCGACAGTGACCTGTTCAACAGCCTGGCCGGACTTGGTGTGCCCGAACGGGCTCACCACAATACCGGCATGCACCTGCCCTGCTGCCAGCACCAACAGTAGGCCAATGCAGCGCACGGGCGTGGCCATCATGCGCATGGGAGCCAAGTCAGTACTGGGGGCCCGCGAGGATAAACGGGCCACCCTGGAAGGTCGTGGACATATCGGCCGGATCCGGACGTACACCTGTTTCCGGGAACTTGTCCGCGAATGGCGCCGAGCTGTCCTTGGCCTTGTAGCCGAGGTGGGCCGCCTTGCGGTTGTCGACCCAGCAGGTTTCGTTATTGGACACGCCAAACGCGATGGTGTGGCCGACGCGCGGTGTCAACAGAGAGCGGCGCACCAGCTCAACAAAGTCGTCGTAGCTCAGGTAGGTCACCATCATGCGCGCCGTACGCGGTTCAGGGAAAGACGAACCGATACGCAGGCATACCGTCTCGATGCCGAAGCGGTCGTAGTAGTAGCGCGACAGCGCTTCGCCGAAGCATTTGCTGACCCCGTAGAAGCTGTCCGGGCGCAGCGGCATATCGGCATCAACCAGTTCATCGGTCCGATAAAAGCCAGTGACATGGTTGGAGCTCGCGTAGATCACGCGCTTGACGCCCGCCTTGTAGACGCCTTCATACAGGTGGTGCAGGCCCAGGATATTGGCTTGCATGATCGGCTCGAACTTGTCTTCGACGGAAATGCCGCCAAAGTGCAGCACCGCGTCGACGCTGTCGCACATCTTGAGCACGGCGTCGTGGTCGGCCAGGTCGCAGCACATGATCTCTTCGCCCTCTTTGGCCGCACCCAGGTCAGTGCGGTCGGACAGGCGCAGCACATCGGTCCAGGCCTTGGCACGTTCACGCAGAAGCGTGCCGAGGCCGCCGCCAGCGCCGGTCAGCAGGAGACGTCGAAATGGTTTGCTCGAAGCGGTGTGGCTCATGATGGAGTGGTCTTTCAAGGATAGAATAAGTGATAGGTTAATCGTTTGCCCTAAATTTGGCAAGTACAGAATATTCCGTTACAAATTGACACTTTACCTTGCTATGCAATTGATCTATGCTTTGGGCAATCGTTTATCCAACATTCCTTCAAATCGACTCATGATTGCATCCCGACGACTTTCATTGCGCCGCCCTGCCCTAGCCTTGTTTCTGGCAGCCGCCTTTGCTGCACAGCCTGCAATTGCAACCAGCAGCAAGTCCCCGGCTCTGGTGCCGATGGACCAGATCATCCAGCAGCAGGTGTATCCCCAGTTGGACTACCTGTTCGACAAACTGGCCGCTGAACAGGGCCAGGTCACGCTCGATGGCGTGGCCGCATTCAAGAGCAACGACAAATTCTTGCCAGGTAAAATCGCCGTCGGCCTGTCGCATGTGATCCTGAACATGGCGAAGGATGACCCGCGCCTGCCCCAGCGCCTCCAGCAGTTCCGCGCCATCACCAAGCTGACGGCGCCGATGGACAACCACACCTGGGGCATCTACTACTATCTTGGGGCGCTGTATGGCCTGAAGCAGGCTGGCTTGCTGGAGCAGGCGGTCGATGCCGACACGCTGGAGAGCCTCAAGCACAGCCTGGACTGGCGCCACTTTGTGACGACGCCGCAGTATGAACTGATCAAGCTGCCCACTAACTACTTCGGCGTCGCGTTCAGCATCGCCCGCCTGCGCTTGTTGTTGGGCTGGGAGGACGACAGCGCCAGCAAAATCTTGCTCGACAAGATGATGACGCACTATGCCACCTACTCCGGCAAGTACGGCTTCTCGGACGAGACGCCCGGCGATGGCCGCTTTGATCGCTATAGCATCCTGCTGGCAGCAGAAATTTGCGAGCGCTTTATCGAAACGGGCCTGCCTGTGACAGCAGAGCTGAAAGCGATGCTGCGCCGCGCCGCCACGCTGGCGCTCAACCTGGCCACCAAGGAAGGAGACGGTTTCACCTTTGGTCGCAGCTTAGGTCCCTACGGCGAAACGGCCATGCTGGAGATCCTGTCCACTTCTGCCTTCCTCGGCGTGCTCACACCGGAAGAAACCCAGTACGCCTATGCCTACTCCAACCGCATCGTCGCCAAGTACATCGACTTCTGGTATGACCCAGCGATCCACAGCGTTGATATGTGGAGCAAAGGCCGCCGCACGGACACCTATCGGGCCAAACACCGCATCCTCGGCGAGAACTTCTCGCTGCTGCACCAGCTGATCTTCACCACGGAGATGTGGAACAAGGCGGGCATGAAGGGCAAGGCACCGAAGGCAGACCTGGGCGCATGGCTCGACAAGACCCAGCCAAAGTTCAGCCTGACACGCTTTGCCATGGGCGACTATGAGCGGGCCCTGGCCGTCTACCGCGACAAGGGCAATGTGTTCAGCCTGAATATGGTCAATGGCGGCCCGTCCCAGCATGACAACAGCCCCTACTATGCCCTGCCCTTCGCCACTGGCATCATCGCCGGTACCGCCGACAGCGGCGCTGCCCATGCGCAGCTGCTGCCCAAGTTCAAACTGGCCGACGGCAGCGAACTGATTGGCGCAGCCTATATCAAGGACATTAACGACAAGCGCGACGGCAAGCGCCACCTGGTGCGCTACCACCAGGACGCGCTCGACAAACTGGGTGGCAATGCGCCAGTCAGGGACGAGCGCATGACGCTGACGACAGAGTACAGTTTTGAACCTGGCGCCGTCACGCGCACCGATACCTACACGCCCAAAGCACCGCTGCAGGTCGATACATTGAGCCTCGACTTTGCCAGCTTCTCCAGTGGCGCCAGCGTTAAGGGCAGCAAAGTCAGCTTCAAGGAGGGCAAGGTCACGGCATTTGAAGTCAGCGGCTTGAAGGCCTGCACAGCGGTAGCGACGGAAGGCAAGGAGCCATTCAGGACCAATTACGGCCCGATGTCCACGCAAGTACATTGCGAGTCGAATCAATTCGTGATGGATAAGCCCATGGTCGTCAAATGGCGCATCCAGTACAAATAAGCAAGCATTGCGAAGCCGGTTGGTGAACCGGGCTTTGCTCAACGGGCACTAACGGCGGGAAGGTCGTTGGCTGCAGCGGGGAAAGGGTTAGTCCGAGCGGGCTAACCCTTTTTCTTTGGTCAGGGCGAAAAAAAATCCGCCGAAGCGGATTGATGAATGCCTGGATGGCTTATTTTGCTTTGGGTTTGACCAAGGCAAAATAAAGATGCTGCCACCAGTGCTCACGCGATTGGACCGTTTCGAGGCAACGCGTATCGATCGAGCCCTTGAATACGGGATCCTGGCATTTGCCGATTTCCATGGCGTAGCGCTGGTTTTCGGCATTGACCAGGGCGATCGACAGCCACACCACCAGGCCCAGGGACAGCACGAGGCCACTCCATGCCCAGTGGTTGATATAACGAATATCGAACAAGGTATTCATGTCTGGCGACGATTTGTCGTAGATCGCCAGGATCTTGCCTTGCTTCTCGCTTTGTTCTTTATCGATCACCGCTTGCCTCGATTACTTGCCAGCTGGCTTAGCCGCGCCGCGCTCTTTTTGCACCTTGGCGACCAGGGCATCCAGTACCTGGACCTGTGCCTTGCTGGTCATTTCACCGCCGATATTGGGGTTGGCACCAGCGACGCCCGAAGGGGAGGTCTGGTATTTGCCATCGACCACCAGCATCGGCGCAAATTCCACCTTGTACGCTGCAACGGTCGTACCCAGGCGCTTCATTTTAGTAGCGACACCGAAGGAATTCCAGAATTCCAGGAATTTCGTTTTTTCCAGGCCGTTTTTCTCGGCCCAGGCCAGTACAGCAGCGTCGTTGGACATGCGATAGCGGTCAACATGGATCGAACGGAATACTTTTTCATGCATGGTATCGAGCTTACCCATGGCTTCCAGCGTCAGGTACAAATGCGCTTCCGGGTCGGCAGGGCCGGTGAATGGGAAATGCACGCGTTTGAACACGATATTGTCACCCTGCTTTTTGACCCATGCTGCCAACTCAGGTTCCAGCGCATTGCAGTGCGGGCAGTGATACATGAAAAACTCAATCACTTCCACTTGCTTGCCCGTCGTCGACACAGGCTGCGGGGTCTGCAAGGTGGTGTATTCCGCACCGTTTTTCGGATCGGTCGGGGAGGCCATGGCCGACGTGGCGACAAGGCACAGGGCCACAAGGGCAAGACGCAGGGAACGCATAAACATCCTTAAATAAAGGTTAAGCCAGGGCGCCGGGGCGCGTTTCAGGCGCAATCATAGCGCAACATAGGGAAAAGGATAGCCAAAAAGGCTTAATCGAGGCTTATCTTGCCTAGCAAGAGGGGCAAAATTCCCCTTATTGGCGGCGCTGCCGCGCCTGGTCAATTTTCTCGCACAGGGTTTTGGCGCCGTCGACCATCCGCGGGCCAGAACGGGTCAGGGACTCGCCTTCCATGGTCACCATATTGCCCTGTTTAACAGCAAGCATCGTCTTATAGGGCTTCCAGATATTGATGCCTTTATCGGCCGGGTCATACTGGCTGCCGCCAATAATGACTTCCGGATTGGCCTGCAACACGGCTTCTGTACTGACGGAAGGCGCCACCGTTTTCTGGCTGGCGAAAATATTCTCGCCACCGCAGAGATTGATGGCGTCATTGACGATATGGTTGCCGCCCAGGGTATAGATTGGCTTGTCCCAAATTTGAATGAATACCTTGACGGGCGGTTTTTTGCTGTATTCGCTGGCCAGGTGTGCCAGCTTGGAACGGAAGGATTGGGCGGCCACTTGTGCCGCTGCTTCCGTGCCCAGTAATTGTCCCAGCCGGGTCAGGTTGGTGGCGATGTCTTCCATCTTCTTGGGTTCACTATAGAAGATGGGAATGCCAAGGTGCGCCAATTGCTCCAGTTGGCGCGCCGTATTGCCGCTTTGCCAAACCACCAGCAGGTCCGGCTTGAGCGACAGGACTTTTTCGATATCAATCTGGCTGTTGCTGCCGATAACAGGGATTTTTTTCGCTTCTTCCGGGTAGTCGCTGAAATTCATGGTACCCACAATGCGGGCGCCGCCGCCAACGGCAAACAGCAACTCCGTGACATGGGGGGACAGCGAAATTATGCGCTGGGCTGGCTTGGCGACCGTCACCGCCTGGCCCATATCGTCGTGGACGGTGATGGCGGCGTGGCTAACGCCTGCCAGCAAGGCAAAGCAAAGGCCGAAGGCGGTCGTACGAATCACATTGATCATGAAGCGGCTTTCAAATCATGTTCGGCCGCGCTGGCGTTCGCGCCAGGTGCAGCCGGGGTGGGTGGCATGCCATGTTCGGCGGCGATGAACAGCAGGCGCTCGCCGTGGCGCAGGGTTTCAATCGGATGACCGAGGCACTGGCTGAGCGTCGGGCCTTGCATCACCTCGTCCACGGTGCCGGCCTTCCAGTGCCCGTCACCCATCATCAACAAGGCGTGGGTGGCGACGCTGTGGGCCAGGTTCAGGTCGTGCCCCACCATGACCACGGTCTTGCCCTGCTCGCGGGACAGCTGGGCCAACAGGCGCATGACGGTGGCCTGGTGGGCCAGGTCCAGTGCATTGGCCGGCTCGTCAAGCAGCAGCAGTGGCGTGTCTTGCGCCAGCAAGGCAGCAATGGCGACGCGCTGGCGTTCACCGCCGGACAACGTGCGCACGTCACGCTGGGCCAGGTCCAACACATCGAGGGCGCGCAAGGCCTGTTCGGCAGCCAGGTGGTCGTCGCTGCCTTCCCAGTAGCGGTCGGCATGGTAAGGGTGGCGGGCCATCAGAACGGTTTCGATCACGCGATAGGCAAAGGCGTCATTGCGCGACTGCGCGAGGAAGGCGCGTTCCCGTGCCAGCGCTTCCAGCGGCCAGGCGTCGAGGGCTCGGTCTTTCAAACTCACGCTGCCGCCGTCGGGTGGGCGCACACCGGCCAAGGTTCGCAGCAAGGTACTCTTGCCTGCGCCGTTGCGACCGATGACACACCAGCATTGGCCGGCTTCGGCCTGCCAACTAAAGTCTTGCAGCAGCCAGCGTTGGCCGGCCAGCAGGGATAGATGGGTGGTGCTGATCATTGTCGGCGCAGGTGCAGTTGGTGCAGCTGGAACAAGAACACCGGCACGCCAATCAGCGAGGTGAGCACGCCCACGGGCAGCTGTTGCGGCGCCATGATGGTGCGGGCCAGGGTGTCGGCCAATACCAGGAAGGTCCCGCCGGCCAGCGTCGCGGCGGGCAGCAGCACGCGGTGGTCGGGGCCGAAGGCATAGCGGCAGGCATGCGGCACGATGAGCCCGACGAAGCCGATCGAGCCGGCCGTCGTCACTGCTGTCGCCGTCAGGACGGCCGAAACGATGAACAGGGTGCGCCTGGTGGCGCCAACGTCGACGCCCAAGGTGGCGGCCGAATCGGCATGCAGGGCCAGCACATTGAGCGCCCTCGCCTGCCGGCGCGCCACCCACAGGGCGCCGCCCAGCACCAGCCAGGGCAACACGCGCCACTGGGTGCCGGACAGGTCGCCGATCATCCAGAACACCATGCCGCGCAAGCGCGAATCGGGCGCGACCGACAACAGCAGCGTCACCAGGGCCATGCAGGCCGAGGCCAGGATCACGCCCGTCAGCAGCAAGGTGCTGGGGTCGCCCGCGGATTCACGCCGCAGGTTGCCGCCCAGGTCGCGGCGGGCAAAGTAGTACAACAGGAGGGAGATGCCAATGGCACCGCCCAGGGCTGCCAGGTCGATCACCCATAGGGCCGCGCCCACCAGCAGGGCCGCCAGTGCGCCCACGGCCGCGCCGCTGGAAATGCCCAGCACATACGGGTCAGCCAAGGGATTGCGCAGCAGGGCCTGCATCATTACGCCCGCCAGGGCCAGCGCGCCGCCGGTGGCAAAAGCGCTGGTGGCGCGGCTGAGGCGAATTTCGAGCAGGGTTGCCGTCATGCCGGACGCCTTACCCTGGATGACTTCCAGCAGGGCGGCAGGCAGCTCGGCCGGCGCCAAACTCAGCGAACCGACCATGCCGGAAAAGACCAGGCCGGCCAGGGCCAACGCGAACAACACGCCCAGCACGGGCAGGGCCCGCCTGGCGTTGTCATTCAAGGTCGTTGCTGAACCGGCCATACCTGCCCTTCCCTACTCACTTACTTGATTCCGTAGCGAACACCAACGAAGACGTTTGAACCGGCGGTCGCATAACCTTGGGCCAGTTCGTACTTCTTGCCAGCGGCGTTGTTCCAGCGTGCGAACAGCGACCAGTCCGGCGTTAAGGTGTAGCCCGCCTGCAGGTTCAGCAAGCCATAGCCGCCAAGGCGGGTCAACTCGCCTGCGTCATTGAAGCGCGGTCCAGAGAACACCGACTCCACGCTCGTTTTGAATGGGCCGCTTGCATACTCCACGCTGAAACTGCCGTGCTCCTTGGCGCGACGAGCCAGGCGCTTGCCCGTCGTATCGTCCTTAGGATCCTGGAAGTCCAGTGCGCCGCGCACTGTGATGTCGCCAACGCTGCTGGCACCACCCAGGCTCAAGCCAGACAGCGTGGCCTGGTTGATATTGTAGGCGCAGCCGTATGGATGCGTCGCCTTTTCAACAGGGCAGACTGGTGCGTACACCAGCAGGTCGGTCAGGCGGTTGTGGAATACAGTCGCATTCAGCTGGGTCTTGCCATCGGTGTAGACCAGGCCAGCTTCCAGGTTGCGGCCTTTCTCGGGGCGGTTGCCCGCAACGCCGTAGCCCGGGTAGTACAGCTCATTGATCGACGGTGCGCGGAAGCTGGTGCCGGCGCTAACATTGGCACGCAGCTCCTTGCTCAGGCGGTAGCCATACGCCAGGCTGCCCGTGGTGTGCGTGCCGAATTGCGAGTTGCGGTCATTGCGCACGCTGGCCGTGCCAAGGTGGCTGCCGGACTTGAACTGGTAAGCCAGGGCGTAGGAGTTGGTGGTGCGCTCGCGCACCAGCGCTTTCGAATCCGCGTCAACGTCTTCCGTGCGATGTTCAAACACGGCTTGCAGCAGGTCGCTGCCGGTGGCGATGTCGTTCTGCCAGCTCAGGTCATTCTGCTTGGTGTTGGCGAAGCCATTGCCATAGGAAGCGAAGGTGGCATTGTCGTCCTGGGCGTGCGACAGCTGCAGTTTGCTGTTCCAGCCTGGTGCCAGTTCATTGTGGGTGTAGGCGGAAACGGTCGCCAGCTTTTCTTCCGTGCGGTCGTCAAAACCCGGACCTGCATCGAACTGGCCTTTGAGTTTGCTGTGCATGAAGCTCGCGCCGATATCGTGGCCTTTGGCCAGGTTCATCGACAAGCTGCCACTGGCGCTTTGGCGGCTGTAGCCATCCTTGTCGCTGTTGTAGGTGTAAGGGCCGGCCTTGGGCGTCGACGCGGAGAATTCATCCGAGCGGTCGCTGCCAACATTGAGGGCGTAGCGCACTGCCTGTTGGCCGCTGCTGCCACCCGAGATGGCAGCATTGGCCTGGCGACGGCCATAGCTGCCCGCGCCGACCGACAGGCTTGGTGCGGTGGCACCGCTACCCTGCTTGGTGAAAATCTGGATCACGCCGCCCATCGCGTCCGCGCCATACAGGCTGCTGAGCGGGCCATAGATGATTTCGATATGGTCGATCTGGGACAGCGGAATGGTCGACCAGGTGGCACCGCCCGTGGTGGATGCGCCAATGCGCACGCCGTCAACCAGGACGATGCTTTGGTAATTGGATGCGCCGCGCAGGAAGACTGACGCGTAGCTGCCGCTGCCGCCATTGCTGGTGATTTCAACGCCGCGGTGCTTTTGCAGCAGTTCTGCTACCGAGACCTGGCCGGCTGCAGCGATTTCTTCCGCGCCGATGACGTCGTTATCGACAAGCACATCGCTCGCTGGCTGGGCCGTGCGGGTGGCAGTCACGACGACTTGCGAAGGGGCCGTTTCGGCCGAAGCGGCCAAGGGGAAGGCGAATGCGAGGGCGGAAACGAGAACAAGCGGCTGCAATGCGGCGGCCTGGCGCTGGGTAGGGATAAAGATCATCATTTTTCACTTCTTTGAAGAGGGTCACCCGGCCGGCGTCCCCGCAAGCCAGGATTCAACGGAAGGCGCATGGCGCTTCCACCTGTTTTGGCCGGTATCCGGGCTCGCAAGACAGACCGCCTCACCTTCCTATGCCGGTCGGGCACAGTGGTGTTTGAGGCGGCCAGCCACCACAGGGGCTGTGGCGGCGCTTGTTTACCGTTGCGGGGGCAGCACACGTTGGCGGCGCCAGCACTGGGCTGGGCGATGCGTCGTGTTTCCCGTTTAACTGCCCGCGTGATCACGCGGGCGGGCACCAAAACTTTGCAATTATAGCTTGCCACTCCTTGGCAGTCTGCAAAGACCCTACAAAGCTGGACAATTTACGCAGAGCAATGCGGCCCGCTGCCCGGTCGGCGACAGGGGCCGCGCGGCCGCACAGCCATGCTGGTCACAAGCGGAACAGGTTCAACCGGGGCTACGACACTAGGTGCCGCGCTTGCCTTTGGCTTTCAGTGCCGCCTTCTCGGCGGCGACGGCGGCGTCGCGTTCGGCCTTGGCGGCCATCTCGGCGGCGTGCTGCTCGAGGCGTGCTGCACGCGTAGCAGGCGTCTCCAGGCTAATGCGCCCCAGCGTCCCCGTGCGATAGTCCTGCAGGAAGATGTGTGCGGCCTTTTCAAAATCGAGCTCGCCCCCCTTTTGGCGATACCCTCGGCGAGCTGCCACGCCTTCAATGACGCCGATGCCGTCAAGGTCATCGGCCTTGAAACCATAGCGCGCTTGCAGCAGCGCCGGATAGCGTGCCAGCAGTTCCTCGGCCAGGAAGACGGCCACTTCTTCTTCGATCAGTGCGTTCGAGCCAATGGCGTGGCTGGCCGCCAGCATCAGGCCATCGCTGGCCATCGCGATCTTTGGCCACAGCATGCCAGGCGTGTCGACCAGCACGGTGTTCTTATCGAGGTAAAGCTTTTGCTGCATCTTGGTGACGGCTGGCTCGTCGCCCACCTTGGCCACTTTTTTCTTGAGCAGGGCATTCATCAAGGTCGATTTGCCGACATTGGGAATCCCCATGATCATGATGCGCAAGGGTTTGGTCGGCACGCCACGGTGCGGCGCCAATGATTTGGCCAAAGCGGGGATTTTTGCCACGTCGCCCGGCTTCTTGGTCGTCATCGGGTAGGCCGTCACGCCTTCTTTGGCGTTGTAATACTCGGCCCAGGCGGCGGTGGCATCGGGGTCGGCCAGGTCAGTCTTGTTAAGGATCTTCAGGCAAGGGCGCTGGCGGAACAGGCGCAGCTCTTCCACCATAGGGTTGCAGCTGGCCTCGGGCAGGCGGGCGTCGAGCACCTCGATCACCAGGTCCGTGTTCTCCATGGTTTCGGCCGCCTTTTTGCGGGCGGCGTTCATATGGCCTGGGTACCATTGTATCGACATGCTGTACTCTCATTTCAACCTGACAAGGACGTATTTTACCCTTTCAATGGCATTCGCTCGGCGGCAGCGCGGCCCCCAGGCTGGCCTGCTCCAGCGCCGTCCTGGCCTGGCCGAGGTCTTTGGCAAATTCCGTCAGGTAGCGGGTGCGCTCCTCGGACTGCCATTCGGCGTCGGAAAATCCCTTCATCGCATAGGTCTTGCTGATATGGACCCGGCCCTCCATGCGCGGCATCAGGGCCCGGTCCGGATCCGTATTTTCCTTGAGCAGGTAGGCATCGACGTCACGCAAGCTCAGTGGCATGGCCGGTTCCTGGTCGCGCACCAGTTTGCCAAACACGGTCAACCGGATCTCCTGCGGGCCAGCCGCCAGCATGTCATTGAAGGAGACCAGCGCAAAGGGCTTGCCGTTGGCGTCATCGACCCGGCCATGCACGACATAGCGGCCAGCCTGGCGAATGTCTGCCGGCAGGACGAAGCTGAGGGCGCCGTTTTCCATGACATCCCGGATGGCGCCCGTCCACAGCGCGGGCAGTTCGGGCGTATGGATGACATCAAAATTCACCACACCAGGGCGGCCGTTGACGCTGTAGTTCACTTGCGTGCGGATGGTGCCGCTAAAACCGGCCAGCCCGCTCTTGGAAGGCGTCAGCATGCCGGTAAACGCGCCGTCGCCAGCAACGGCATCGCCGTTGCGGCCGTCGTCGGCGAAGGCGAGGGACACGGGCGCAAGCTGGCGTTTGTCCTGGTAGGTGATGCCGGTGGCGATCGCCCGGTTGATGACCAGCGACAGCGGCTTGCCGCCAGCTTCAACTGCCCTGATTGAAAAGACGACCGACTCCCCGGCTGCCAGGAAGACGCGCGACTGCGCCGTCTCTATCTGCACAGCGCGGTCGGTGCCGCCGCCCGGGGTGCGCATTGCATTCGATTCGGTGATGGCTTGGTTGGGGTAGACCTGGTCGGGGTTGTCGGCGATGGGACGGGAGCTGGCCGGATACTTGCTGCCCTCGCGATAGCTGCAGTAGGTGTGGTCGGCCAGTTTGAAGTGTTCGGTCAGCGCACGCAGGCGCTGCTCGCGCTGCATGGGCATGGCGCCACCCGCCTGGGTGGCCTCCTGCCCCCAGAACAGGGCCCTGGCCTTGGGCGGCAAAGTAGCAGCGGGCGTGCCTGCCTGCGCTGGTGCGCCGGCAGGCAGCCACCATGCCGCCGCGCCGGCCAGCGCCAGCACAACGACGATGGCAGCCAACCGTGCCCGCCCAAACCAGCCCGCCCGGCGCACGGCCTTGCTGCTGGTGTCGCGCGCGGCGGGCCGGCCTGGCCTATTGGACTTGCGGCCCACGCCTACAATGCACTCAACACGACATCACTGCGCACAACGGAGATAATGCCCTGCCAGTTCCCATTGGCGTAATGGTTGTAGGCCTCGTTATCGTCCCTGAACTGCACCGAGTGGTAACTCCATTTGAGGCTACCGCCTTCATTGGGCGCCGTACCCATGGTGAGGTCATTGCAGAACCAGTCCGAAGGATTACAGTAAGCGCCGCCCGCACTGCCGGAGACGCCGCCCGAGCTGTGGTAGGCCACCGCCTCATCATCCTGGCCCGGCAGGATGCCGGAGTAGATTGTCCCCTTGGCCCCCGCATACATATAGAACCAGATATTGCGTGTCTCGTTATGGTTGTACATGGCGCGGGCGGTACTGGTCTTCAGGTCCGCCACCAAGGGTTCGGACAGGGCCCAGGAACCCGCGTCGGACAGCTCTGATCCGCCGGCGGCTCCCGAAGCGGCGCGCACCCATTTGATGTTCCAGCCTGTTTGCGTTGTGCCGTCGGAATTGCCACATTGGCCAGAGGCGTTGGCCACCGCATCCTTCTTCATGCGCGTCGAGCCGCCGTAATTGGCCAGGGTATAGCCCATCATCAGGTCGCCGGCGCTGTGGGTGGCGATGTAGCACCAGTTCGACCCAGTGCAGAAGCAGTCGAGCGCGTCGCGGATTTTGCCGTTCTGTGAAGCGATGCTGTTGTAGCCGTCCCAGTTGACGGCCTTCTTGTTGACGCCCGCGGCGGTCGAGGCCGGGCCCCAGTAGGTGAAACTGCCGTAGTCGCCAACGACGCCACCGCCGCCACGCCCATTGACCCACAAGGTGTAATTGGTCGCACTGGCGGTGGAAGACAACACCGCCATCGACAAGACGAACAGCACAAGCAGAATGCGTTTGAACCCGAACATGAACCCTCCTGATGTTTGCCCAACATGGATGAGAACTGCGACGACGAAAGGCGAATCTACCGAGGCCGTTTTGGGGTGTCAAACGAATTTGTCAGTTGACCTATTTGCAATCACAGCGCGCACACCAACGTTAGCGCCTGCTACAGAGGGAGCAATGAGTGAGCGCAGTGAGAATGTTAAAAAATTCAGAGACATTGCTCTAAATTGTGTCGTCGGGCGACAACGTGCAAACCGGGCTTTGTGCCCGCTCAATCGAGGCCGGCCAATACCCGCACGTGGGCCGCCACGCTGCGGCCCAACGCCGACAGGTTGTATCCCCCTTCGAGGCAGCTCACCACCCTACCCTTGGCGTACAGGCGGGCGATCTCCATGACTTGCTGTGTGATCCATGCGTAATCCGCCTCGACCAGGGCCATGCCGCCAATGTCGTCGTCGCGGTGGGCGTCGAAGCCGGCTGAAATGAACACCATCTCGGGCTGGTGTGCGTGCATTGCAGGCAGCCAGTGTTCGGTAATGAGCTGGCGAATCACGGTGCCATTGGTGCGGGCCGGGACCGGCAGGTTGACGCAATGCGGGGTGATCGGCTCCGGCTCCGTATAGGGGTAAAGCGGGTATTGGAAGAAGCTCACCATCAGCACGCGGGGGTCGTGCTTGAACGACGCTTCCGTTCCATTACCGTGATGGACATCGAAGTCGACGATCGCGATGCGCTGCAGGCCATGTACCGCCATCGCATGGTGGGCGGCGATCGCCACATTATTGAGCAGGCAAAAACCCATCGGGCCTGTCGGCACGGCGTGGTGGCCAGGCGGGCGCACCGCGCAAAAGGCATTGTCGATCTCGCCCGCGATGACGGCATCGGTGGCGGCCACGGCGGCACCGGCAGCGCGCTGGGCGGCCAGCCAGGAGGAGCTGCTCAACAGGGTGTCGGCGTCGATCGGGTAATAGGCGCCCGCTTCGGCCGGGACATTGTCACGCACCAGGGCAATGGCTGCGGGCGTATGGTTGCGGGCGATGTCGGCAGGGTCGGCCAGGGGCGCCAGCCGGTGCTCAAGGAAGTCATCCAACCGTGCCAGGATCAACTGGTCTTCAATCGCCTGCAGGCGCGCCGGCGACTCGGGATGCCAATCGCCCATTTCGTGGCGCTTGCAATCGGGATGGCTGTAAATAGCTGTACTCATGTTCTCGCTATCTTATAGAATTTGACACGACTAGGCGACTCCAATCGTGACCCTGTCGCCCCTGCCTGCCCGGCCACCTTTACTGTAAAGACCGACACCGATGTTCAATCAATTGCATGCCGTCGCAGCCCAGGTCAGCCAAATCGTCGTTGGCAAAGACCTGCAAGTACGCCAGGCCCTGACCTGCCTGCTGGCCGGTGGCCATTTGCTGGTCGAAGATGTGCCCGGTGTGGGCAAGACCACGCTGGCCCATGCGCTGGCCCTGTCGCTGGGCTTGCAGTTCAACCGCGTGCAATTCACCAGCGACCTGCTACCCGCCGACGTGGCCGGCATTTCCATCTACGAAAGGGAGAAGAACAGCTTTGTCTTCCACCCCGGCCCCATCTTCACCCAAGTGCTGCTGGCCGACGAAATCAACCGCGCCACGCCCAAGACCCAGTCTGGCCTGCTCGAAGCGATGGAAGAGCGCCAGGTGACGGCGGACGGGCGCACCCGTGCCCTACCCTCGCCCTTTTTCGTCATCGCCACACAAAATCCGGCCCACCAGGTGGGCACTTTCCCCTTGCCGGAGTCGCAGCTGGACCGCTTCCTGATGTGCCTGTCGCTGGGCTATCCGGACGCCCAGGCTGAACGCGCCCTGTTGATGGGCGAAGACCGCCGCAGCATGCTCAAGGCGATCGAGCCGGTCATGGCGCCGCAGGAACTGGAGGCAGCCCAGCAGGCGCTGCGCCAGATCCACACCTCCCCCGCGCTGATCGACTATGTGCAGGCGCTGGCGCAGGCCTCGCGCCGCGGCGACCTGTTTGCCGAAGGCCTGTCGCCACGCGCTGCCATCGCCCTCGTACAAGCCTCGCGCGCGTGGGCCGCCATGGAAGGGCGCAACCATGTCATCCCTGAAGACGTGCAAGCCATGTTGCTGCCCGTGTGCGCCCACCGCCTGCGCCCCGTCAAGTCCAGCCACGGCGCCGCGCTGGCCAGCAGCGACCTGCTGCTGCAGCTGCAGAAATCGGTACCCCTCTGAGTCCGGCTTCAGCGATGCTGGCGGCCATTCGACAGTTCGTGCGCAAGAAGACCAATAGCTGGTTGTTCCAGTTGCGCGATGCTGAACCGGGCGAAGTCTTCCTCAACCGCCGCCGTGTGTTTATTGTCCCTACCGGTGCGGGCCTAGGCTTTGCCTGCCTGCTGGTGGTCCTGCTGGTCGGTTCCACCAACTACAACCTGGGCCTGGGCTTCGCGCTGACCTTTGTGCTGGCCATGTGCGGCATGGTCGACATGCTCTACACCTTCCGCAACCTGGCCTACCTGCACCTGCAGCCCGGCGCCAGCCCCAGCGTGTTCGCCGGCGACGAGGCCCGTTTCGAGCTGCGCGTGGCCAACCGCAGCAAGCTCGATCGCTATGGCGTATGGATCGATTTCCTGCAAGTGGGCGAGCCACGCCATCCGGTCGACGTGCTGGCGAGGGGCAGCGCTGCCGTGACCCTGTCCTGCGTGACGGAACAACGGGGCTACCTGCGCGCGCCGCGCGTGCGCCTGCTGACCCGCTTTCCGCTGGGCCTGTTCCGCGCCTGGAGTTACTGGCAGCCCGATTCAAAGGTGCTGGTCTATCCTTTTCCTGAGCCGGGCGCACCGCCCCTGCCCGTCAGCGGCCAAGCCAGCATGGACGGCGTGGGCCGCGCCGGCAATGACGACTTTGCCGGCGTGCGCAGCTACCAGGCGGGCGACCCGATGCGCCACCTGGCATGGCGCCAGATCGCCCGGCTCGACCCGGCCCTGGGTGGCCCCATCCTGACCAAGCACTTTGAAGGCGGTGCGCGCGCCGAGCTGGTGTTGGACTTCGACGCCCTGCCCCCTTCCATGCACACGGAGCTGCGCCTGTCGCGCATGACGCGCTGGGTGCTCGATGCGGAACAGCGCGCCGTACCTTACGCATTAAAAATCGGCGCCATCTCCATTTCAGCGGCATTCGGCCCGGCCCACAGCACGGCCTGTTTGCGCGCGCTGGCCCTGTACGGCCATGTGGAGCAGCCATGATGGCCCGCCTGCCCTACCTGTCGCGCGACAAGTCCGACACCCTGCTCTTGCTGGTGGCGGCCGTGCTGGTGCTGGCGCCCCATGCAGACCACCTGCCCGCCTGGATCTCGCTGCTGTGCGCGGTCACCCTGTTCTGGCGCGGCCTGATTACCTGGCGCGGCCTGCGCATGCCCCCGCGCGGCTTGCTTCTGAGCCTGGCCCTGGCCGCGATGGCGGGGGTATTCAACCATTTCCATTCCCTGCTGGGACGCGAGCCGGGCGTGGCCATGCTGGTGCTGCTGGTGACGTTCAAGATGCTGGAAATGCATGCGCGGCGCGACCTGTTCGTGGTCATCTTCTTGTGCTTCTTCCTGGTCCTGACCAACTTCTTCTACTCGCAATCGATCGCCACCGGCCTGCTGATGGGGGTATCCATCATCGCCTTGCTGGCAGCGCAAATGAGCTTCCAATACACGGGTGTGGTGCCGCCGCTGAAGGCCCGGCTGCGCAAGGTGGCCACCATGTTTGCCCTGTCGGTGCCGCTCGCCGCCATCATGTTTGTCGTGTTCCCCCGCATCCACGGCCCCCTATGGGGTATGCCGGGCGACGCCAGCTCGCGCAGCGGCCTGTCCGACAGCATGTCGCCGGGCAGCGTATCGAGCCTGGCCATGTCGGACGATGTCGCCTTTCGCGTCAAGTTTGACGGTCCCGTGCCCGGGCAGGACCTGCTGTACTGGCGTGGCATCGTCCTGTCTGACTTTGATGGCCGTAGCTGGACCCGCATCCGGCGCAATGAATACCAGGACAGCCAGGACAACCGGGCTGGCCCGGAAATCCAGGTGCGTGGCAAACCGGTGCGCTACCAAGTGACGCTGGAACCGTCCAATGCGCGCTGGCTATTTGCCCTGGCCGTGCCGGACGCCTTGCCAGTCGTTGAGCACAACGGCGCCCGGGTCAGCAGCGAACTGGAGTTATTCACCAGTTACCTGATCAGTAACCGATTGCGTTATACGGTGGCCTCTTACCTGGACTTCAACCTGGATGTGCAGCAAACGCCGCGCCAGTTGGCGCGCTGGCTGTATATGCCGCAGGGGATGAACCCGCAAGCACACAAGCTGGGCAAGGCACTGGACGGCACGCCCGAGCAGCGCGTTGCTGCCGTGCTGAAGATGTTCAATAGGGGCGGCTTTTCCTATACCCTGCAGCCGCCCCTGTTGGGCGTGCACAGCATCGACGAGTTCTTGTTTAATACGCGCGCGGGCTTCTGCGAACACTATGCGGGCGCCTTTGTCATGCTGATGCGATCCGCCGGCGTGCCGGCCCGCGTGGTCACGGGCTACCAGGGCGGCGAATACAATCCGGTCGACGGCTACCTGATTGTGCGCCAGTCCGACGCCCATGCCTGGGCCGAAGTGTGGATTGCGGGGCGCGGCTGGTTGCGCGTGGACCCGACGGCGGCGGTGGCACCCGAGCGCGTGTCGCGTAACCTGGCCAGCGCTGTACCTGCCCGCCCGCCATTTGGCATTGCCAGCCTGGCGCCGCTGGCCGGCCTCAAGCTCGATGACATCAAGTGGCTGGCCCAATTGCGCTACCAACTCGCCGCCCTCAATAATGGCTGGAACCAGTGGGTGCTCAATTACACACCGGAGCGCCAGCGCGACACCTTCAAGGCGCTCAAGGACATCCTGTCCGACAAGCGCATGCTAGGCGCCATTGCGGCCGTCCTGCTGCTGGCGACGCTGGCGCGCCAATGGAGAAAACGCCGCCAGCTTGATCGCATCGATGCGCTATACTCAGAGCTAGCAAGGCAGTTGGCACGGCGCGGCTGGCCGAAGGCGCCTGGCGAAGGTCCAAGCGCCTACGCAGCACGCTTGCAGTCGCACGCCATTGACGCGCACAAGCTGGCCGCCATGCAGCGCTTCCTGGCTTTATATAGTGAACACAAATATGGACTGCCCAAGCCTGACCCTGGCCTGGCAGCCACTTTGCAAAGATTGTTGAACGAGTCCGCATGAAATTGACGCAGCGCCTGAAATCCTTCCCTCCTCTCCTTCTGGCCTGCGCACTACTGGCAGCACCGGCAAGTGCCCAAGACAGCACAGCCGCCAGCGCATCCAGCAAGCCCGCGCCAAAGAAAGTCGCCAAGAAATCGCACAAAAAGCCGGCCAAGAAAGCCGCCCCAAAAACGGACTATGTAGGTGAAGCGGTCAATTTCGGTGAATGGAAGGCCGTGGGCGACTTCGCCGCCATGATGGTGGCCAAACACGGCTTTGAGCGTAGCGCCCTTGATGCGACCATTGCCCAGATCCGCTTTGTCGATTCGGCGGTCCAACTGGTCAAGCCTGCGCCGCCAGGCAAGCCCAAGAACTGGCAGGCCTACCGCGCCCTGTTTATTGAACCTGTCCGGATCAAGGCCGGTGTCAGCTTCTGGAACGACAACGCCGAGCTGATCGCCAAGGCCGAAGCCAAGTATGGCGTGCCCGGCGAGATTATCGTCGGCATCCTCGGCGTGGAAACCGTCTACGGCCGCAACACGGGCCGCTTCCGCGTGCTCGACGCGCTCACAACGCTCGCCTTCGCATATCCGGAAACGCCGAACCGCGCCGCCCGCATGGATTTCTTCCGCGACGAACTTGAGCAGGCCCTGCTGCTGGCGCGCCAGGAGAAGATCGATCCCTTCACCCTGCTCGGGTCGTTTGCGGGCGCCGTCGGCATGCCCCAGTTCATGCCCAGCAGCGTATTGCAGTTTGGCGTCGATGCCGATGGCGACGGCATCATCGACCTGCGCAACTCCCCGGCCGACATCATCTACAGCGTGGCCCATTACCTGGCCACGCACGGCTGGGACGCGAAAGCCACCGGCCCGATTGCCTACCCAGCCAATGTGTCGCCCAACAAGGCCTGGGAAGGCCTGATCGGCAAGGACCTGGTGGCCAATTTGAGTGCTGAACAGTTACAGGCGGCAGGAGTTGTTGCCAATAAGCCACTGCCTGAAGGCATGACTTTCGGTCTCGTTGACCTGCAAAATGGTGCTGAAGCAACAGAATTCTGGCTCGGAAATGCCAACTTCTTTGCAATTACCCAATACAACCGCAGCTTCTTTTATGCCATGTCAGTCATTGAGCTGGGGCGTGCCGTGCGCGAACAGCGCGAAACCCGGTAAAAAAATTTTCTTGCCAAAAACAAATCTGACAGTGGATTTGTGAGAGAATTGCACGAAGGCCATGTTGCGGACGGACAACAGTGCAACAAAAACAACGTCACTGGGAAATTGCCAAGCAGTATTAGTGTTCAAAAGCTAGTACAATTAATTCATCATTTTCCCTAAAGTGTTTCCGCAAGTACACCGCAATAGCGTTTAGACACGTCGTTGCGGCAACACCGAGCCCCCGTGTTGAACCGAGAACGATTACTCAAACAAGAGAAAGTTTAAACATCATGACAAACCAAGTCGGCATTGATATGAACAGCGATTCGGATTCCGATGATCTGTTGCAATACAACCCTAACCGCCTGCTCGATACCCTGATCGAGAACCTGCGCCTGAAAAACGACGCAGCGCTGTCGCGTGCGCTGGAAGTGGCACCGCCGGTCATCAGTAAGATCCGCCACCACCGCCTGCCGGTCGGCGCGTCCCTGCTGATTCGCATGCATGAGGTGAGCGACCTGTCGATCCGTGACCTGCGTTACCTGATGGGCGATCGCCGCAACAAGTTCCGCATCAGCGACAAGCAGTTCAAGCCAAAAGACGGCAGCAGCGAACCGCAGTCCTGATTCGTTAGGGAAACATGAAACGCTCCTCCTCTTGTCATGAGGAGGAGGAGTTGAAGGTCTTGTTGCTTTAAATCAGGCTGGGAACACGCCCGTCGACAGGTAGCGGTCGCCCCGATCGCAGACAATAAAGACGATCGTCGCATTCTCGACCGTTTGCGATATCCGCAGTGCAATTTCACAGGCGCCCGCCGCCGAGATACCGCAGAAAATCCCCTCTTCCGCAGCCAGCCGGCGCGCCATGTGTTCGGCCTGGGCCTGGCTGACGCTTTCCACCTGGTCGACCCTTGCTCTATCGAAAATTTTCGGCAAATAGGCTTCCGGCCATTTGCGGATGCCGGGGATTTGCGAGCCTTCTTCTGGCTGGGCGCCGATGATCTGGACCGCCGGATTCTTTTCTTTCAGGAATTGCGACACCCCCATGATGGTGCCCGTCGTCCCCATGGCGCTGACGAAGTGGGTGATGCGCCCTTCCGTGTCGCGCCAGATCTCCGGCCCCGTGCCCTCGTAGTGGGCGCGCGGATTGTCGCCATTGGCAAACTGGTCCAGGATAATGCCCTTGCCGTCGCGCTGCATTTGTTCGGCCATATCGCGTGCGTATTCCATGCCGCCCGTCTTGGGCGTCAGGATAATCTGGGCACCATAGGCGGCCATGCTCTGGCGCCGCTCGATCGACAGGGTTTCCGGCATCAGCAGCACCATCTTGTAACCGCGGATGGCGGCGGCCATGGCCAGCGCAATGCCGGTATTACCACTGGTCGCTTCAATCAGGGTGTCGCCCGGTTTGATGTCGCCACGCAGTTCAGCCCGCGTCAGCATCGACATGGCGGCCCGGTCCTTGACGGAACCGGCGGGATTGTCCCCTTCGAGCTTGCCCAGGATGACGTTATTGCGGGCGGCGGCAGCGGCGCCGGGCAGGCGGGTCAGGCGCACCAGGGGCGTGTTGCCGATGGTGTCGGCGATGGTCTTGTAGGGCATGGGAAAGCTATCCGGGATCAACAAATGTCTATTCTAAACCCAGACGACAAAGCGCGTATCAAGATGGCCGGCGGCGCACACTGGGGGACGGGAATGCGCTAGACTGGTCCCACTCCCTTGACGTTGAGCGTGCCCGATGTCCACTTTGCCGATGCCCGAGTTCGTGTCCGAATCTGGTGCTCCCACCGAGCCCGCCAGCCTGGGTTCACTGGAAAGCCGCCGCCACCAGATGTTCCCCGTGCTGACTTGCGCCGAAATGACGCGGCTGGAGCGCTTTGGCAAACGGCGCATCTGGAACGACGGCGACGCGGTGTTTGAAGCGGGCCGCACCAGCCCCGGCATGGTCATTGTCGTTGACGGGCAGATGCGCATCAGCCGTGCCAATGGCCTGGGCGGCTGGGTGGAAGTCACCATGCATGGTGCGGGCCATTTTGCGGCCGAAGTGGGCCAGCTATCGGGCCGCCCTTCCCTCGTCTATGCCCACGCACTGGGCCGCCTCGATGCCCTGGTGGTGCCGTCCGAATGCCTGCGCGCCCTGGTCGTCGCCGAGGCCGAGCTGGGCGAGCGCATCATGCGTGCCCTGATCCTGCGCCGCGTCGGCCTGCTGGAAGTGGGCTCAAGCCTGCCTGCCCTGATCGGCCCGCCCGGCAATACTGACCTGTTCCGCCTGCAAAGCTTCCTCGCTTCCAATGGCCATCCGCAGACGGTATTGGACCCGGCCACCAACGCCGAAGCGCGCGCCCTGGTGGAACTGTATGCGCCACAACCGCATGAACTGCCGCTGGTGGTATGCCCGGACGGCGGCGTCAAGAAAAATCCCTCACTGGAGGAGCTGGGCGAATGCCTTGGCTTGCTGCCTCCCTTGCATAGCGACCATGTGTACGACGTGCTGGTGGTCGGCGCCGGCCCCTCGGGCCTGGCCACGGCCGTGTACGCGGCCTCCGAAGGCCTGTGCGTGATGGTGGTCGAGCAGCGCTCCTTTGGCGGCCAGGCTGGCGCCAGCGCGCGCATCGAAAACTACCTGGGTTTCCCTACCGGCGTGTCGGGCCGTGCGCTGTCGGGCCGCGCCTTTGTACAGGCACAAAAATTTGGCGCAGAAGTGGCCATCCCGGCCGTTGCCAGCCGCCTGATGTGCGACCAGTTCCCACTCAAGCTCGTCCTATCCAACGGCACCGAACTCAAGGCCAAGGCCGTCGTGCTGGCCTGTGGCGCGCGCTACCGCAAGCCGCCGCTGCCAAACCTGGAACAGTTTGAAGGCGCCGGTGTGTATTACTGGGCAGGCCAGATCGAAGGCAAGTTGTGCATGAATGAAGAGGTGGTGCTTGTTGGCGGCGGCAACTCCGCTGGCCAGGCTGCGGTCTTCCTGTCCGGGCACGCGCGCAAAGTGCATATCCTGATCCGCGGGCCCAACCTGACGGCCAGCATGTCGAGCTACCTGGTCGAGCGCATCGAGGCGACGGCCAATATTGAACTACACCCCCATACGGAGCTGACGGCCTTGCTCGGCGAAGAAGGCGTGCTGCAAAGCGTGCGCTGGAAGACCAAGGGCAGCGAGGAAGTGGCGATGCCAATCAAACGCGTGTTCCTGTTCGTGGGCGCCGACCCGAATACGGACTGGCTGGCCGACTGCGGCGTGCGGGTGGACGAGCACGGCTTTGTCGCCACCGGCACAGAAGTGATGATGGCGCGTTGCCGCATCACGGGGCAAATGCTCAATCCCGATGGCTCCCTGCACGGCCACCTGGAAACGACCGTGCCAGGCGTGTTTGCCATCGGCGACGTGCGGGCCGGATCCACCAAACGGGTCGCCGCCGCCGTGGGCGAAGGCGCGGCCGTGGTGGCGCAGCTGCATGCCTACCTCGCCGGTTTGCCGGCAGTGGGCAGCTGAAGCGCGGGAAGACCAGCCTGTGACATTGCCACGCCCACTTGCCAGCCTCGCCGCGCCTGCCCAGGCCATTCGCCGCGGCGCAACGCTTGCGTGCGCCCTGCTGCTTTTCTTCGCCATGCCAGGCAAGCCAGCCCTGGCTGGCGAACTCGCTGCCGTGCGCACCATACAGCTGCCCCTTACCGTGGACAGCGTGCAGTCGCGCCAAGTGCGTTTTGCGCTAGAACTGGCTTACGAGAGCCTGGGCATCAAGGTACTGTTCACGCCCCGCCCGGCGTTGCGCGCAATGATCGAAGCCGACGGGGGCCAACTGGACGGCGAAGTCATCCGTCCAACCACGATTGAAGCGACTTACGCCAATTTGCGCCGTGTCGATGTGCCCTTGTACATGAATGTGGCGAGTGCCTGGGTGCGCAAAGATGCCGGACCGGCGCCCACCAAACTCCAGGCGGTGCAGCAGTTCAAGCGCGTTGGGATTGTGCGCGGCATCCAGCATGCCGAGGAGTCGACCAAAGGCTGGCCAAACCTGGTGGTGGCCAACAGCTATGCCTCTGGCGTGCGCATGCTGCAGATGAAGGTGGTGGATGTGCTGCTGGGAGGTGATGGCCCCATAAAGGAAGCCATCGACACGGCCAAGCTGGGCGACCAATTTGCTGGTAATGACATTTATGCGGTACCGCTGTACCACTACCTGCACAAACGCCATGCCGACCTGCTGCCCCTGGTGCAAAAGGAACTGAACAAACTAAAAGGCCAGCAGGCCACCGTATTGGATGGCGTGCTGGCCAGCGGGCGCGAGGGTATTCCCCGCTAATCCCCTCAGCGCATGGGCAAGCGGCGCTTGCCCACCCGACTTTACTTCTTGGCCGAAGCCGAAGCCGAAGCCGACGATGCCTTCGAAGCAGCCGATGCTGCCGATGCCATCGAAGCCTTCGACGCAGCGGAAGCCGCCGAAGCTGCCGAAGCCATGGATGCTTTTGATGCAGCCGATGCCGACGAGGCCTTCGATGCTGCCGAAGCCGCAGCGCCAGGACGTGCCTGGCCGTTTACTTGCAGGCCGGCTTCCGACAGCGCAGCAGCCTTCTTGTCCGCCACGCCCTTGACGCGCTTCTGGAAGTCAGCCCAGTCCTTGAAATCGCCACCCTTCTTGCGCTCATCCAGGATGGTCTTGGACATGGCCGGGCCAATACCCTTGACGCTGTCGAGGGCGGCTGCATCAGCCTTATTCACATCCACTTGGGCGAATGCAAAACCCATGGTGGCAATCATCGCGGCTACTGCCAAAATCAGCTTCTTGAACATGTCTTCTACTCCTGCGTGGTTAAAATACGAAAATCAATCAGGTCCAAACAACTCGTCGCGCGTCACCGTCGCCGTACCGAGCTTGCCGACAACGATACCACCTGCACGGTTGGCCGTCGAGATGGCGTCGCCCATCGACATGCCGGCACCCAGCATGGCGGCCATAGTGGCAATCACCGTATCACCGGCGCCGGAGACATCGTACACTTCGCGTGCAGCGGCGTGGATATGCAGGGCTTCCTTGTCCGTATACAGGCTCATGCCTTCCTCGGAACGGGTCAGCAGCAAGGCGTCCAGGCCCAGCTGGACGCGTAGTCCCTGGGCTTTTGCAGTCAACTGTTCTTCCGTCTTCCAGCTGCCGACGATGCGGCGCAGCTCAGACTTGTTCGGGGTCAGCACGGTTGCGCCCGTGTATGGCGTGAAGTCATCCCCTTTGGGGTCAACCATCACGATCTTGCCGGCGGCGCGGGCCGACTTGATCATCTGGGCCACATTGACCAGGCTGCCTTTGTTGTAGTCTGACAGGACGATGACGTCATAATCGGGCAGCAGCGCATTGAACTGGGTCAGCTTGTCGCGCAAGACCGTGTCCGTTGGCGCGTCTTCAAAGTCGATGCGCATCAGCTGCTGCTGGCGGCCGATCACGCGCAGCTTGATGATGGTGGAAATGGCCTCGTCACGTTGCAGGTAGCTGTGGATGCGCGAATCGGCCAGCAACTGTTCGACTTGCGCACCTGCTTCATCGGCGCCGACCACGCCGAGCAGGCCGCAGTGGGCCCCCAGCGCGGCTGCATTGCGCGCCACGTTGGCGGCGCCGCCGAGGCGTTCTTCGCGCTTCTCAACGCGGCAGATGGGCACAGGGGCTTCTGGCGAAATGCGATTGACCTCGCCGAACCAGTAGCGGTCCAGCATGACGTCACCGACGACGAGGATGCGCACCTTGTCCAGCACGGGTGCCTTGGTAGTTTGAAGGGTCAGGGCTGTCATGAAAGGGTCATTGCGCGTTGGCGGGTCATCGCTTATTTGCGGGTCAGCACGGATCGTCCGATGCCATGGTACTCAAAGCCGTTTTCCGCCATCAGCTGGGGTTCAAACAGGTTGCGGCCATCGAAGATGATCGGCGCCTTGAGCTTGTCCTTGATCTGGTCAAAGTCCGGGCTGCGGAAGGCCTTCCATTCGGTGACGATGATGAGCGCTTCGGCGCCGTCCAGGGTATCCATGGGGCTGGCGGCAAAACGGATGCGCGCCAGCTGCTCGGCGTTAAAGTCCAGCGCAAACACGCGCTTCGCTTCCGCCATGGCGACCGGGTCATAGACGGCCACGGTGGCACCATCTTCCAGCAGTTCGCGCAGCAGTTCGCGGGCCGGTGCTTCGCGCATGTCGTCGGTATTCGGTTTGAAGGCGAGGCCCCAGACGGCAAAGTGCTTGCCCGTCAGGTCCTTGCCAAAGCGCTGGGCCACTTTGTGGCCAAGTACGACCTTTTGCTTGTCGTTGACGGCTTCGACAGCGCGCAGGATCAGCAAGTCCTGGCCATACTGGCGTGCCGTGCGTTCCAGCGCCTGCACGTCTTTGGGGAAGCAGGAGCCGCCATAGCCGGCGCCGGCGTACAGGAAACTGTGGCCGATACGCGGATCGGAGCCGATACCGTGGCGAACCGCTTCAATGTCCACCCCTACCTTGTCGGCCAGGTTGGCCAGCTCGTTCATGAAGGAGATGCGGGTGGCCAGCATGGCATTGGCCGCATACTTGGTGAATTCGGCCGAGCGCACATCCATCCAGTAGGTGCGTTCATGGTGGCGGTTGAAGGGCGTGTACAGCTTTTTCATCAGGTCGTGTGCGCGCAGGCCCAGCGGCGTGCTGTCGTGGCCAATGACGATGCGGTCCGGGCGCATGAAGTCTTCCACTGCCGCGCCTTCTTTGAGGAACTCGGGATTGGAAACGACCGAGAATTCGGTAGCCTGGCCGCGCGCCTTGATCTCGGCGGCGATGGCTTCGGTCACACGGTCTGCCGTGCCCACAGGGACGGTCGACTTGTCGATGATGACTTTGAATTCAGTCATATGGCGGCCGATATTGCGGGCCGCCGCGAGCACGTACTGCAAGTCGGCCGAGCCATCTTCGTCCGGCGGCGTGCCCACGGCGATGAACTGCAATGTGCCATGCGCCACACTGGCGGCAACGTCGGTGGAGAACTGGATACGGCCGGCGGCGCGGTTGCGCGCGACGATCTCTTCCAGGCCCGGTTCATGGATGGGGATGCCGCCGTTATTGAGCAGTGCGACTTTTTTCTCGTCGACGTCGAGGCAGAACACATCGTTGCCCAGTTCAGCCAGGCAGGCGCCCGTGACCAAACCCACATAGCCGGTGCCGATAATCGTAATCTTCATGGTTTTTCTACTTCTTCTTATCTAACTTAATTCATCACATTGAGTTCTTCGGTGCGGCGCGGCGGGTAGGTTTCCCACAGGCTGCAACCGGGGCACTGCCAATAGAACTGACGCGCCTTGAAACCGCAGTGGCTGCACTGGTAGCGCGCCAGCTTCTGCGTGTAGCCGTGCACCAGGCTCTTCACCATTTGCAGCTCGGAGACGATGTCGGCCGGCGCATCCATCAGGCGCACATCGAGCAGTTTGTCCAGGGCCAGCAGGGTCGGCGTCCGGCGCAGTTCTTCCACCACCAGCTGCTTGGCTTCTTCCAGGCCCTGCAGTTCGACGACGGCCTTGAACACCACTTCGATCAGGTCGATCGACGACGCTTCAGCCAGGTAAGACTTGAGCAGGCTGACGCCCTCTTGCGGCCGGCCCACCTTGCGGTAACCATCCATTAAACGCGTGGCCACCAGGGCCACATGGGGCACGGACTGCTGTTCGACGCGGCGCCAGGTCACCAGGGCGCCTTCGGTATCGCCCTGCTGCAGCTGGGCGTCGCCGATCAACATGGTGGCGCGCACATTCTTGCGGTCGGCATGCAGGGCTTTTTCCAGCAGCGGCATCGCATCTTCCGGGTGCAGGTGGACCAGGGCATCCTGGGCCAGCTCGCAATAGAACTGGGCGATCTCTTTCTGGCGGGCGCCAGCGCCGGACTGCTGCAGGCCGATGGCCGATTCGATGGCGCGCGGCCATTCCTTCTCGCGCTGGAAGATCTCCAGCAGGGAGCGGCGCGCCTGCACTTCATAACTGGTGCCAACCAGGGCATTGAAAGACTCTTCGGCCCGGTCCAGCAGGCCGGCCTTCAGGTAGTCCATGCCCAACTCGTACTGGGCATGCAGCTTCTGCTCTTCGGGCAGGTCCACGCGGACCAACAGGTTCTGGTGGACGCGGATGGCGCGTTCCGTCTCGCCGCGGCGGCGGAACAGGTTGCCGAGGGCGAAATGCAGGTCGGCCGAATCCGGGTCCAGTTTGACGATTTCGATGAAGGCATCGATGGCTTTGTCCGGCTGGTCATTGAGCAGCAGGTTCAGTCCCTTGAAGTAGCCGCGCGGCAGGGTGCGCGACTCGGATAGCAACTGCTTGATATCGACCCGCGCTGCCATCCACCCCAAGGTGAAGAACAGGGGGATACCCAGCAACATCCAAAATTCGATTTCCATGCGTGTGCTTTATCCGATTTGGGTGTTGACGCTGTCAGGCTGGGGCTGCGACTGGGGCGCACGGGCCACCTGCTGCAGGTTTTCGATGGTGGACTTGTGCTTGGACGTTTCGCGGCGGTGGCGGAACACGGTCGGCGTCAGCGCCAGGATGCCGAGGAAGGCACCGGCGACAAAGAAGGCCAGCAGCATCAGCACGAGCGGGCCGCGCAATTCATAGTTGAGGAAAAAGTGCAGGTCCACTTCCTGGGTGTTCTTCAGCGCAAAGCCGAAAAACAGCACGAAAAGGATGATCCCTACGATGGTCGAGATAAATTTCATCAGCGTTGATCCTGGAGGGTATTGCCAATGACACAGTGTAAAGCTTGGGCTGGGATCTGGCAAAAAAAAACGGCATCCTGGGATGCCGTTTTGACGACTTAGTCTTCGATGATCGGTTGCCCGACCATGGCGTCGACCCGTTCGCGCAACTGTTTGCCCGGCTTGAAGTGGGGCACCCGCTTTTCGGGCACCATCACCTTGTCGCCGGACTTGGGGTTGCGTCCGATCCGAGGCGGCCGGCTGTTGAGCGCAAAGCTGCCAAAACCACGGATCTCGATGCGCTGACCAGTCGCCAGGGCGTTGGTCATGGCATCGAGGATGGTCTTGACGGCGTACTCCGCATCCTTGGCCACCAGCTGAGAATAACGCTCAGCCAGGCGGTTAATCAACTCGGACTTCGTCATCTGTCGGTGTCAGACTTAGTTCTTGTTGTCGAACTTAGCTTTCAGCAGGGCGCCCAGGCTGGTGGTGCCCGAAGCAGCGTTAGCGTCCGACGATGCGGCCATCTTCTGCATTGCTTCCTGGGTTTCAGCGCTGTCTTTTGCTTTGATCGACAGCTGGATCGAGCGTGCCTTGCGGTCGATGTTGATGACCAGGGCTTCCACCGAATCACCAACCTTCAGGTGGGTGCCAGCATCTTCAACGCGATCGCGCGAGATTTCCGAAGCGCGCAGGTAGCCTTCAACTTCTTCCGACAGCTGGATTACAGCGCCTTTGGCTTCAACCGACTTGACGGTACCCGTTACCAGGGCGCCTTTGTCGTTCATTGCAGCGTAGTTGTTGAATGGGTCACCTTCCAGTTGCTTAACGCCCAGGGAGACGCGCTCACGCTCAACGTCGATCGCCAGAACGATGGCTTCCAGTTCGTCGCCTTTCTTGAACTTACGGACAGCTTCTTCGCCCGATTCGGTCCACGACAGGTCCGACAGGTGTACCAGGCCGTCGATGTTGCCAGCCAGGCCGATGAACACGCCGAAGTCGGTGATCGACTTGATGGCGCCCTTGACCTTGTCGCCCTTCTTGTGGGTCACGCCGAAGTCGTCCCATGGGTTGGCTTTGCACTGCTTCATGCCCAGCGAAATACGACGACGTTCTTCGTCGATTTCCAGAACCATCACTTCAACTTCGTCGCCCAGTTGGACAACCTTGTTTGGAGCGACGTTCTTGTTGGTCCAGTCCATTTCGGAAACGTGTACCAGGCCTTCGATGCCTTGTTCAACTTCCACGAACG
>JACXTT010000751.1_pt1 | contig 55556 bp, 45 predicted proteins | sample 9270951 | NCBI WGS metagenome assembly JACXTT01 (sample SAMN15532306, study PRJNA645909) | rock metagenome | isolation source: weathered quartz diorite | place: Puerto Rico | collected 2017-06-21
ATTCGTGTCAACGTTGGCGGCTCCGCCTACACTGACCCACAAGGGAACGTCTGGAGCGCCGACACCGGATTCTCCGGCGGCAGTACCTACTCCGTCACCTCCACCATCGCCGGCACCAACGCGCCGGCTCTCTATCAGGATGAACGTTACGGCGCTTTCTCCTACCAGTTCCCCGTATTGAATGGCAGTTACACTGTCCGGCTCAAGTTCGCCGATTTGTACTTCACTTCCACCGGCCAGCGCAGCTTCAACGTGTCCATCAACGGCCAGAACGTGTTGACCAACTTCGATATCGTCGCCGCCGCCGGTGGTGGGTTTACGGCGGTTGACGAGCCTTTCGCCATCAATGTCACCAACGGCCAGATCACCATTCAGCTGACCGCCGTCGTCTCCACCCCCACCCTCAACGCCATCGAAATCTCCCCCGTCACCGTCAGCCCGGCCAGCGTCACTGTCCGTGCGGGTCAAACACAGGCGTTCACGGCCAGCACAGCCGTTAACTGGTCGGTCAATCTCGGAACTATCTCCGGCGCGGGCCTCTATACTGCGCCCGCCAATATCAGCAGTCCCCAGGTGGCTCTCGTAACCGCCACCAGCGTGGCCGATCCTTCCCTGAGTGGCTATGCGGTGGTTAATCTGGTGCCCGCTTCCATCCGCGTCAATGCCGGTGGTCCCGCCTACACTGACCCGCAGGGCAACGTCTGGACCGCCGACACCGGCTTCTCCGGAGGCGGCACGTACTCTGTCGGTTCGGCCATCACCGGCACGACGGCCCCCGCTCTCTACCAAAACGAGCGCTACGGAGCCTTCTCCTACCAGTTCCCCGTGGTCAATGGAACTCACACCGTGATTCTCAAGTTTGCAGAGTTGTACTTCAACTCCGCGGGCAATCGGAGCTTCAATGTTACGATCAACGGTCAAACCGTACTATCTAACTTTGATATCGTTGCTGCCGCCGGCAGCGGCCTTAAGGCGATCGACCAACAATTCTCCGTCAACGCGACCAACGGCCAGATCACCATTCAGCTCATACCCGTCATATCTACGCCGACCTTGAACGCTATCGAGATCGACTGAGGATACCTAAAGGTCAAGATCGTTCCGGCCCCACGATTTCGGTCGCCGGCTCGTTCTCTCGGGGGTTGCTCCGCACGCTGAATTCCTGGATCGCGCTGACGATTTCCGCCTGCGCCTCTTCGGAAAGATCGTTGTAGAGCGGAAGGCGAAGCAGAGTATCTGCTACCCGCCGGGTCTGCGGGCAGTCGAACAGGCCGTACTTCCTTCCCATGGGCGAGCTGTCCAGGGGAACGTAGTGGAACACGCTGAGGATGCCTCGAGCCTTCAAATGTTCGATCAGCTTATGGCGTTCTTCGAGCGAAGGCATGAGCAGATAGAACATGTGAAACGGCTGTTCGCAGTGCGGCGGTACATACGGCAGGCCGATGTGATTGCTCTCTGCCCAGGCGCCCAGCGTGCTTTGATAGAACTGCCAGATTCGTCTGCGCGCCGCCATGATCTGTTCCCGCCGCTCCAGTTGCGCGTAGAGAAACGCCGCCAGACAGTCCGAAATCACATAGCTGGAGCCAACATCCACCCACGTGTACTTGTCCACCTGGCCGCGGTAGAAGGCGCTCCGGTTGGTTCCTTTTTCGCGCAGAATCTCCGCCCGTTCGATCAGTTCGGGATTGTTGATCGACAAGGCCCCCCCTTCGCCGCAGTGAATATTCTTGGTCTCGTGAAAACTCTGCGTCGCCAAGCAGCCGAAGGTCCCCAACATCCGGCCTTTGTAGCGGCCGAACAGGCCATGGGCATTGTCTTCCACCACCGGAATGGCATGCCGGCCGGCAATGGTGAGAATGGCGTCCATTTCACTCGCCACACCCGCATAATGGACCACAACGATCGCACGCGTGCGCGGGGTGATCAGGCCTTCGAGCAGACGCTCATCGAAATTGAGAGTGTCGGGCCGGATATCGATGAACACGGGCCGCGCGCCGCGCAGCGCAAAGGCGTTCACAGTGGAGACGAAAGTGAACGACGGCACGATCACCTCGTCGCCTTCCCTAATATCGAGCAGCAGAGCACTCATCTCGAGAGCATGCGTGCAGGAAGTGGTCAGTAGCGATCTGCCGACCCCAAGTATCTTTTCAAGCATGCTCTGGCATTGCCCGGTGTAGTAGCCGTCGCCGGAAATGTGACCGCGCCGGATGGCGTCGGCGATGTAGGCATACTCATTCCCCGAGATCGAAGGTTTGTTGAAAGGTATCCGTAAATCGCCCAATGCCGGACCTATTTCGTAAATGATATCATCGAACATCGTTTGACCGTTGCCGGCGCAAGCGTGTTCTCCGCGCTCCAGGCTAATGTTCAGGCATAACTTTCGTCCGATTGGAAGAGCATGGAAGTCATCCAGAAAGAGGGCATCGACACACGCAAGCACCCGGGGGCCCCCGCCGCCTCAATTTCTGTCGTTATTCCCGTATACAACAGCGCCGCCGGTCTCGCGCTGCTGGCCGAGCGCCTGGCGCCCGTGCTCGCTTCCCTGAGCCCGGAATACGAGGCCATTCTTGTCAACGACGGAAGCAGCGACGCTAGCTGGGAAGCGATCGCGGCATTACACGAAACGTACGGCTGGTTGCGTGGTATCAATTTGATGCGCAACTACGGGCAGCACAGCGCGCTGCTTTGCGGCATCCGCGCCGCCCGTTACGAATTGATCGCGACCATCGACGATGATCTGCAAACGCCTCCGGAGGAGATTCCGCGGCTGATCGAGAAACTGAACCTGGGCTACGACGTCGTCTACGGAGTCCCTCTGACCGAACAGCACGGTTTTTTGCGCGATATGGCCTCGCAGTTGACCAAGATTGGACTGCAAAACGTTATGGGAGCGGAAACGGCGCGAAACGTGAGCGCGTTCCGCGTCTTTCGCAGGAGTGTGCGCGAAGCGTTCCGGCATTACGACGGTCCTTTTGTTTCGATCGATGTGCTCCTGACGTGGGGAACGAAGCGCTTCGGATCGGTGAAGGTACAGCACGCGCCGCGGCAGATCGGAGAGTCCAACTATACCGTGGGTAAGCTGATCAACCATGCCGTAAACCTGATCACCGGGTTCACCACGCTCCCGCTTCGCATCGCCACGTTGATTGGGTTCGCATTTTGCTTTTTTGGCGGTGGCGTTCTGGTGTTTGTCATCTGGCGTTATTTAATGTACGGAAGCACTGTGCCGGGATTTCCGTTTCTCGCCTCACTCATTTCGATTTTTTCCGGCGCCCAACTATGTGCACTCGGTATCATCGGGGAGTATCTTGCCCGTATGCACTGCCGAAGCATGGGGATTCCTTCCGCCGTCGTCCGAGAACAGATCGGATGGGAGCCATGATCGCGCTCTCGCCGCTCGATGAGGCGAGATTCGGAATCCGAACTGCCAAGGTTAATGATTTGAGCGAAGCCTGTTTGCCGGAGGCGCTGCAGTTCTGCGAACGGGAGGGCGTCCGGTTTCTTATCGCGCGATGCCCCGCCTCTGACCTTCCGCTGGTCCACCGGTTGGAGCAGAGCGGCTTTTTGCTGATGGACACGCTGGTCTATTACCGGCAGGTGAATCTCGCCGGAATTCCGGCGATCGCCGATCCCGATGGAATCGTGATCCGGCCGGTTCGGCCCGGAGAAGAGATGCAAGTCCGTTCCATCGCCGAGCAATCGTTCCAGAGCTACATGGGTCACTATCATTCGGATCCGCGTCTGGATCATAAGTCTTGCGATGAGGCATACAGTGATTGGGCGATGAGCTCCTGCACCTCGCGGGAATTAGCCGACGAGGTCCTGGTAGCGGCCTCCGCGGATGGTCTGCTCGGCTTCCTCACGCTGCGATTAGTCGCGGGAGAGGGAGAAGGTCCACTTTTGTGCGTGGCTCCCCACGCGCGAGGGCGCGGCATTGGAGGCGCAGTTGTCGTTCGCGCGATGGAATGGAGCCGGGATCACCGGGCCAAGGGTTTCACGATTTCAACTCAAATCACGAACCTGGCGGTGCAGAGGGTCTGGGCTCGCGCCGGGCTTGAACCCTCGGCATTTTCGTACACCTTTCACCGCTGGTTCGACCGATGATTGCAGGCGTTCTCCATAGAATCGTCTCGCATCCAAAGGTCTACGACTGGGTCCAACAAGCCGCTGGCGCTGACGTCGTCGGCCGATTTCTAGCGCCGCACTTGGCGGAAAGCGCCGGCAAGTTGCTTCTCGATGTGGGTGCGGGTACGGGTAACTTCCGCCGGTTTATGCCGGATTCCACCCGCTATATCTGGATGGACAACGACGCACAGAAGCTGTCCGGTTTTCGCCGCAAACAGCGGAGCGAATTGAGCACTATGGGTGATGGGACGCAACTGTGCTTCCGGGACAAGAGCATCGACTACGCCCTGTGCGCCGCCGTACTCCACCACCTGAATGACGACGAACTCAGCCGTCTGGTCGATGAGTTGGGACGCGTTGTCCGGCATCGCCTGATCGTTCTCGATCCCGTGCAATGTTCAGATCGAACCGTGAGCAACTTATTATGGAAGTATGACCGCGGTAGCTTCCCACGAACGGCAGAACGTATTCGCGCCGCCCTTCGACGCCGATTCGAACTGCAACACGTCGGCGAGTTGACCGTGTACCACCGCTACATCCTCTGCGTAGCCAATCCGAAAAGCTAACAATCAGGGGTCCGGCCCTCACTTCTCTTTCCCGATGTTCGCCGCCGATGTCGAATCCGCGAGCGAAGACCGCGATACCTTGGCCAGAATCGCGTTCCCATGATGCAGGAAGAACTGGTTTACAAACGTGAGCGGCACCCCATCGTCCCGCATTTTCTGCAACGTCCAGTCCATCGGGAAATTGTAAGCCGAGAGAATATAGAAACTTGGATGACCGGCAAGGAACGCTCGATAATCCTCCAGATGGGAACGGATCGGGAACCACTTACTGATCTCACACAACTGGGCAAACCCGAGCGTGCCTGTATAGCGGAGCGCCGTATCGCGGTCGATGAGGAAGAACATACGGTCCGTGATTTCCTTCGGCTCATAGTGGTCGAATTCCAGGAAGAGAAGGCCGTTGGCCACTACGATTGGCAACGCCGGGTCCAGATTCGCCATGCGAAATTCTTTTGCCGCCCGAGCATGCGAATCGTGAAGGCCCAAATATGCCCGCGCGGGCGACCAAACGAACCCCGCCATGAACGTCGCGATCACCAGAACCGCCGCTCCCCGGTGCTGTATCGTGCGCGCGGCAACCAGGGCCCCGATGAGGATACTGAGCCCAAGAATAGCCGCCAAGCCATATCGTTCCATGAAGATTCTGGTCACCGCGGAAGCCAACGCGACGCCCAGAAACGGCGCGGCCAGGAATCCCGCCGCCAGCGCTATCTCGTGAAGGGGAATCGTGGCCGCTCGATCGCCGGGTTGTTGTATCCACGCACCCAACAGCGCCACGGCCGCCAATGAAATCAGCAGGGGCCAAAAAGCGGGAGTCAGCATCATCTCGTAAGAAGCGCGGGCGGTTGCGTGAAACACCGGATTGTCGAACGGATCGCTTCCCGTCACCGCAGGCATTATCGGCAAATACGTCAGGATGGCCAGACAGGGGATGCCCATTGCCACCCAGATGGGCCAGTCTATTCTTTTCCGGACCAGAGAGCGCGCGGCTTCCGCAAAACCAAAAGGCGCGACGGCTAATACCGCGTAGCAGTGTGTGAGAAGGGCACAACCGAGACAGAGGCTCAGGCCGGGCAGCGTGAGTGCGCGTCTCTCTCCGCGAGTAGCGGCCTGCCAGCAGACTGCCGCCATCGCGACGAATCCCAACTCCATTCCGTAGGCTCTGGCTTCCTGAGAATAATAAACTGCGCCGGTGACCAGAGGGAACGTCATCGCGACCATGCCTCCCAGCCGGCTGCTGTAGCGGGAGACGAACCGGTACAGGCCGAACATCATCACTAGAAACCCGATCATCGCGGGCATCCGGGTTACCCATTCGGTGGCGCCGAACAACGATTGAAAAAAACGCGTGACCACGTAGAATAGCGGTGGATTGAGGTCGGCCCCATCCTTTAGCGCGGTCCACACAGCGCTCATGCTGGGCAGGCGTGTCATGTAAAGCGTGAACAGCTCGTCGTACCAGAACGGTCGGCGCGCCGACGACGCTGTGACCAGGAAGTAAACATCCGCAATCAGGAAAAGGTAGACAAACCACTGCCGTTCCATTGCCGCGGCCGCGCCGTCCAAAGCCCGAATCACCCGCATCCAAGAACTTTGATCTTGAGACTCTCGCTCCATACGATCTTTGTTCAGTTCCACTCCGTTGCGCAAACACGGCTATCGTAACATTTACCCGGGTTTATGGATCTGTTGCAAATAGCCTTCGGCAGCCAACGGATCGGCCCCTTCCGAATCAGATGCATCGCTTCACCCTGCCAGATGCCTTCGGGTGTTCTGCAACAGATCCGGATCAACCCTTGCGCGGGTGGCTGCCGGCGCGATACAACAACCTTACGATCTTTGCATCCGCCAGCGATTCGAGGTGGCCACAATGCGACAGCAGATTTACCATCTCATCAGATATGTTGCGAATGAGCTAATCCGCGCAACAGGAGAACTCCCCAGCAACACGCCCGAGATACGTCATGCCCCAGTGGTTCCGGAAAATGCTACTTACTCTCCCTGGTTAAGCGACAGTTACTTTCAGATCGCGATGGAGCGAGTCTGGGGATATGGGGCGCCAGACCGGCTTCGCTGCTACGAACTGTGGTCATTGCTTCAACAATCCAAGAAACTTAGCGCCGGGGCAATAGTGGAAGTTGGAAATTCGCGCGGAGACACCGGCTGTTTGATCGCGCAGGCGGCGGCGTATCTTGGGATTCCCAACCGGGTATACCTGTGCGACAAATTTGCACCCAGCCAAACGGCGTCAACGAGCGGCAAGTCCATTGTGGATGCGCTGGTGACGCGCTTGCGGCTGGAGAATGTTCAGATCGTGCAGGGGACCTTTCCGGCCGAAACAGCAGCGCAGGTGGATGAAGCTGGTTTCCGCCTGGCGCATATTTGTGTTGATGATCACTCCGCCAAAGATGTTCTGGACCATATCTGGCCGCGGCTCGTGCCCGGGGGAGTGGTTGTGTTCCGATACTACGGAACGTATGGATGTACGGACCTGATCCGCCTGGTGAACGACGCGGCCACTCTGGGAGACCGGATCTTCATTCACAATCTCAACGGGCATGGCGTGATGGTCAAGCTTGGGCCGCACTAATTGCGGGACGCGAGACTCAACTTCCCGGCACGCAACTCCGAACCCGAATAACAGTCCACGCCAGGATGATTGCGAACACGGCCCACATCAATAAGCGTTCGAGATCCTGGTTGGACTTCACCCTGCTCGCTATTATCCGGTATTCCTCACAAGGCTGTGCTGTTGTTTACAAGCTAAGGGGCTGCGGGTTCGTTCCGAATCGTACGGTCGGGTGCGAATTATTGAGACTGTGCAGTCGTGCTCATCCGACGAGCCGGGCAATGATGCTGACGTTCCAGAGTACGATGCCGGCGAAAACCAGATTGGCTCGCTGCAAAACCTGGGGTTTGTTCAAAAAGAAACATCCAATGGCAACCGCGATGACCGCTGTTTTTGCTAATATCAAGCCGGCTATAGGGCCGATAGACATAAAAAGATGAACCAGCGGATTCATTTCAGCGCCCCCTAATCTGAGGGTCGCGACCGTAGTCATGAAGTCGGCCATCTGCAAAAAAATAAAAACTGCCAAGATCTTAGCCATCCAATAGTCCTGAGCCTCTCTCCAATCCTTATCGGCAGAGCCGGGCTATTCCGACAGTGCCACTTCCAAGGGTATGTGCTCAAAACCACTTGCACAATGTTGCAAGAGGTTATGCGAGACTCCCTTATTGATAGATGCAGGGCGGATGTATACGGATGTTAATCGAAAGCTACTAAGATGTTAATCAGCACATATTACGGCCTTAGCTGTGGAAAAAGTGTAACGGTCCGGCTGGGGGGAAGCGCTGACAAATGGGCCTGGTGTAGACCTAACTCTTCACGTCCGCGCCGCCATCGGCCATATAGACGCCGCCGACACAAAAACCGGCGTCGTCGCTGGCCAGAAAGGTGGCCAGTCCCGCGATGTCCTCGCCGATCCCTAGCCTTCCGGCCGGAGTCTTGGCGATGAACTTTTCGCGCGCGCGGGGATCCGACAATTCCGCGGCATTCATGGGCGTATCCATGGTGCCGGGCACAATGGCATTTACCCGGATGCGGTCAGCCGCATAGTCTACGGCCATCGATCGCATGAGCGCGAACACGCCGCCTTTGCTGGTGCTGTAGGCCGCCAATCTGGCGAACCCCCGGAGCCCGGTGCGCGAGGCGATGAAGATGATGGACCCGCCGCGCTGCAGCATGGAGGGAATCACATATTTCGAGCAGAGCCAATAGCCACGAAGATTCACGTTCATGGTGCGATCCCAGACTTCATTTGTGAGTTCGTGCGCGCGAGACTCCTTCTGCGCGAGCAAGACTGCGGCATTATTCACGAGGACGTCGATCTGCCCGAAGCGAGCCAGCGCTGTTTCGACCAGCGTTTGAATCTGCTGTTCGGAGGCAACGTCAGTCTGGACAAACAGACCATCGCCGCCGAGTTGTCGAATCGCGTTGACGACTTTTTCCCCGCGAGCGGGCTCAATTTCGGCCACCACTACCTTGGCCCCTTCCCTGGCGTACCGAAGCGCGATCGCCTCGCCAACGCCAGCTCCGGCGCCCGTCACAATGGCCACCCTATCTTTTAGGCGCATACTCTTCCGATCACAAGTCTATCGTCCCAATCTGTGTTATCAAAGAGAATCCTGGCTAGAGGCATCAAATCCGGAGTCAGAAGACTTCTTCTGGCAGGTGCCGCCGCCCTGTTCGTGCTTTTGGTGGCATGGCGCGTAACGATGCGGCGCGCGGATGGCGTCACCCTCACCATTTGGAGTCACGAGGCGGACGAGCCGGCGAAAGTCGCACTGCGCGAGAACGTAGCTCGCGCCATCGAGCGGAAACATCCGGGGGTGCATGTCGAGATCACGTGGTATGACCTCGCAGGGCTGTCTCTGGCTCTCAAGACCGCGCTGCCGGCCGGGCAGGGTCCCGACGTTTTCTATATCCAACCCGACTGGACAGACCTCATCACGGATGGCTATCTGATTCCTTTGGATGGCGTGATCGACTGGAGTCGCATCGATGACTGGGCGCGGCAGGTGTGGGTCCGCGACGGTAAGACGTGGGCGGTGCCCCAGGAAGCCTACACCAATGAGCTGTACTACAACAAGAATCTGCTGACGAAGCTCGGCTATACTCTTCCGGCTGACGCGCAGTTCACGCAGGCGCAATTTCTGGAGATGGTCCGCCGGAGCCGCCTGAGCAGGATCACCCCCATTGCGCAAGGCGTCGGCGACCGAAGTTTCCCGGGAGCATATGTTGTGACGCAGGCGCTCTTGCACACATTGGGACTTGTCGACTATGGCAAGCTGTTCAAGGGCGGGTTGTCCTTCGACGATGCGCGCGTGGCCGGTGTGCTTACCTGGTTCAAGCAACTGGTAGACGCGGGCGCATATCCGAAGAATTTCATGACTTTAAAATTAGCCGAATCGCATTTCTATTTTTATGCCAAGCCAGGCGCTTTGCTTTTGCCGATGGGCAGTTGGTACGTCGGGCGAGCGTTTGTGCCCGCCGATGACGGCGGCCAGCCGAGCGACTTTCCACTAGGCATCATGCAGTTTCCGACCATGGACCACGGGACCTGTAATGAATGCAAAACGCGTTCAATCGGTTCGAGTTTCGCCATCAATGCCGCCAGCCGGCATAAGGATCTCGCGGCGGAATATCTGAATGCCATGTCCGCGCCGGAAATCGGGAAACTCTGGATCGAGACGGTCCACCTGCAGACGGCAGTGAAGACCGAAACTGGCGCCGTCAGCGGGCCATACGCCGCATACTTCCGGGAGTTGATGGAACGCCAAGCGGGCGCAAGATACTTTACAGGCGACCCGACGGACTTCCTTGAGGGCCGCTGCTTAGACACGTTCGCGCAGGTTCTGAACTCGAGCTTTCCCGGGGGACTATTGTCCGTGGACGAGACCATCCGGCTCATGAATCGGGGTTGTTATCAGGGCCACGGCGGGTGATTATTGACAACGGCCGTCAATAACGTGGATCGTCCGGCGCGGCGTAATGTCGCCTCTGGAGTGGACTCTCGTGTTGTCTCGCCGGGCACTCTCGTTGCGTTCCTCGCTCCGGCCATCGTCATGTACACGCTGTTCATGGTTTATCCGGCCGTCAAGACACTCTACAACAGCGTCCACGCGATGAATCCTCGCCACGTCTCCGTTGTCGGACTGGGCAACTTTGTGAGTCTCTTGTCGAAGGACGACGTGTTCTGGCGGGCGGTGCGCAATACGGCTCTATTTTCGTTTGTCGGCACGCTCGCGGATGTGGGCGGCGGTCTGCTTCTCGCGCTTTGTTTGTTCGCCAGGGTGCCGCTCGCGCGGCTGTGGCGCGTCGTCTGGTTCACTCCGGTGCTGATTTCATACGTAGTGGTGGGGATTATCTTTACGTGGATCTACGACTACGATTGGGGCGTGATCAACTCTCTTCTCCGCGGGATCGGGCTGGGCCGTTACGCGCATGCCTGGCTGGGTGATCCCGCTACCGCTCTTTGGGCCGTGCTGGCGGCCCAGATCTGGAAATGGCTGGGATTCAACATGATCGTATTTCTGGCGGCGCTTCATGCGCTGCCAGCTGACATTCTCGGCGCGGCGGACCTCGACAACTGCGGTTGGGCCGCCAAACTGAGGTACATCATTCTGCCGATGCTGTGGCCCACCGTGGCCACCCTGCTGATTCTCTCGCTCATCGGAAAAATGCTGGTGTTCGACGTCGTATGGATGATGACTCGGGGCGGGCCGCTCTGGTCGACGGAAACGGTTTCCACGTATGTCTACAAGCGCGCATTCAATTGGAACACATTCGACCTCGGATATCCGTCCGCCATGGCTGTTCTCTGGTTCATCCTGATCCTGGCCTTAGTGGCGCTAGTAACGGGCCTGATGCGCCAGCGCGACAAAATCGAATTTTAGGGACAAATTTGCAAATGGCTCCCCTGAAGAAGACCGCCCTGATGTCGTTCATCGTCATTTACACGATCGTGACCGGCGGTCCGTTACTGTGGGTTGCCGTGCTCGCGCTTCGAACCACGCCGGAGATTCTGAACAACCCATACGGCCTTCCAACGCGGCTTCATTGGGACAAGTTTGCGAAGGCCTGGAGCACCTCGAGCTACGGCCTCTATTTCTGGAACAGCACGTTGGTGGTGGTCGCGGCAGTGGCGATCGTCATGGTAGTCGGCGCCATGGCGGCGCACTGCCTGGCGCGTTACCGCTTCGCGGGCAGCCGCACGGTGCGATACTTGCTCCTTTCCGGGTTGATGCTGCCGCCGCAAATGCTGATCCTTTCGCTGTTTCAGATGATGTTTCACTACGGGCTGTACAATTCTCTGACCGGGCTCGTCCTTGTATATGTTGCGGTGCAGCTTCCCATGACGGTATACCTTCTCGAGGGCTTCTTCGCGCAGATTCCGGAGGACCTGTTTGATGCCGCCCGCCTGGACGGCTACACGGATTTCGAAACCTTCTGGCGAATTACGGTGCCCATCGGATTGCCCGCCATCTTCACAACCGTCACCCTCGACTTCATCATGCTTTGGAACGAATTCCTGTACGCTGTCGTGCTATTGACCGACAACAGCAAACGCACTCTGCCACTCGGCATCATGCATTTCATGGGCGGCCATCAGATTGATGTCGGCATGGTGGCGACCGGCCTGATCATCGCGGCTTTGCCTGTCGTGGTTCTTTATGCACTATTTTCCGAGACCATGATCAAGGGCATGACCGCGGGGGCGATGCGGTAGAAGCACCCACCATGGCAGTTTTAACGGTCCATGAACTCAGCAAACAGTATCCGAATAGCCGCGAGCTAGCGGTGAAGGAGGTGAGCTTCACCGTGGAACATGGCGAATTCATGGTGCTGCTGGGACCGTCAGGCTGCGGCAAGTCTTCCGTCCTGCGCATGATTGCCGGGCTCGAACCGATCACCGCCGGAACCGTTTCGATCGACGGGCGCGTGGTCAACGCCGTTCCCGCCAGGGATCGCGATATAGCGATGGTGTTTCAGAGTTACGCTCTCTATCCCCACATGAACGTCTATGACAATCTGGCGTTCGGACTTCGCCGCCGTGGTGTGGGGCAGGCGGAACTCGACCAGCGCGTCCAGGCCGCAGCCGCGAAACTCAGCCTCCTGCCGTTCCTGCAACGCAAGCCGCAAGCCCTGTCGGGAGGCCAGCGGCAGCGGGTGGCGCTGGGACGAGCCATCGTCCGGAATCCCAAGGTGTTCCTTTTTGACGAACCGCTGTCCAACCTTGATGCCGCGCTCCGTGTTACGACGCGCAACGAGCTGATCAAGCAACAGGATGAACTGGGCACCACCACGGTCTACGTCACTCACGACCAGGTGGAAGCCATGACCATGGGAGATCGAATCTGCATCATGAACGGGGGCGAAGTGGTACAGATCGGCCGCCCGCTCGATGTCTACCGCAACCCGGTCGATACCTTCGTGGCGCGCTTTCTCGGAAATCCCCAGATGAATATGCTCGCGGGCCGGCTCGAGACGCAAGAAGAGCGCGCGGTTCTGGATCTCGCCGGCATCCCGCTCCGGCTCCCTGGCAAAATACTTCCAGGGCTTGCACAGCATGCCGGTAGAAGTGCACTGGTCGGCGTGCGGCCCGAGGATCTTTACGATGCTCCGCCAGCCGGATTCGACGGCAGATTGGCCCAGTTGCCGGTGCGAGTTGTAGCCGTGGAATCTCTGGGATCGGAAACTCTTCTTGTCCTTTCCGTGGCCGGCTCAGGCGAGGAACTGATGGCTCGAGTTGGACGCGAAACGGCACTTCGGAGCGGCGACGAATCAATGGTTTTTGTAGATGTGAGTGCGCTGCACTTGTTTGACCCGGCGACCACGAAGGTAATCCAGTGGAGATCCAGTTAAGCCCAGGAGAACTATGACTTACTCGAAGACCCAACCAGATCCTCTATCCCACGCGGAGTTCGAACAGATCTTTCACAGCGTGTGCAATTGGGGGCGCTGGGGACCGGACGACCAACAAGGAACCCTGCATTACATCACTCCGGATCACGTGCGCGGCGCGGCGGCGCTTGTCCGGTCGGGCCGCACGGTGTCGCTCGCATTGCCCCTCAATACCGTCGCGGGGCCTGACAATCCCCGGCCTTCCATCCACCACATGGTCAAGATGTTCGATCTGCCGATCTCGAGAGGTGAACCGCAATTCGCCGGAGATTTCGTGGGGACTGAAATTCACGGCGATTGCCGCACCCACGTTGATGCCCTCTGTCATTGCGCCTACCAGGGCAAACTGTACAACGGGAAGCCCACAAGCATAGTAACTTCGACGGGCGCGACCGACATGGACATTACGGCTTACGTCCACGGGATCGTAGGACGCGGTGTTCTGCTCGACATGCCGCGCCTTTGGGGAGTGAAGTGGCTGGAGCCCGGCCACGCCGTTACCGTTGAGGAACTGGAAGCGGCCGAAAAGGCCCAGGGCGTGGCTCTGCGCGAAGGCGACATATTCTTGTTTCGGACCGGACATCATCGCCGGCGGCTCGACTTAGGAGCGTGGAATAACGGTTACGAAGGCCAAGGACAGGCCGGCCTGCACGCGAAAACGATACTGATGCTGCACGAGCGAAAGGTTGCGGCATTCTTCCCCGACGGCGACGGCGAAACGACACCGAGCAACGTCGAGCGGGTGGCTTACCCGATCCATGCACTACAGATTGCCGCCATGGGGATGGTCTGCGCGGATAGCCTTCAGTTCGAGGACCTGGTTCCAATTTGCGAGCAGGAACGCCGCTGGGAATTCATGGTGGTTGCGGCGCCGCTGCGGACTCCCGGAGCAACCGGTTCTGTGTTCAATCCTATCGCTGTATTCTGAGCGGTTGCGACGGTTGGATCTCTTAGTTCGCAAGTTTCCCGCGCAAGACGATGATGGATGCCTTGGGAAGCTGGTAGAGCGTTTCCGCGCCCGTGCTCGTCACAGTGGACTTTGAGGGCGGGCCGTCCGGATCTGCGTGGCCCTCGCCCCAGCCGCGGCGGCGGCCACTGGGAGGCGCTTCACCGGCGGGAACGGGATCGGCGTGCCACCGGTATTCAGCTGGACCGAACACCACGCGGTCCACCGCGCCCGAGAAGAAGCGGTTCTGTCTCGTGACTGGATCTGCGAATGTCACCTTAACGGAGTGAGCGTTGTCCTGGTCTTTGTTGATCAACATGACGGACCATTGCCCGTCGGGCCGCTCGACGGCGTAAGCCGTCACCAGCGTGTTTCCAGCCTTGTCTTTCACGCCGCTGGAAACTTTATAAAGTTTGTGAATGGCATCCACCGGCTGCACCCATTCCCTGGTGATCACCTGCGTCGCCAGATATTGAGGCGTGTAACTCTTCACGTGGTTATCGCGGTCGATCGGCAGAAAGCCGCCTCCGCCCCGGCCCTCCGTTGCGATGTAGTGGAAATAGTAACTGCCGGCGCCGCCCGCGGTTAGCATCGAACCCACGTAATCGGCCAGCCAGAGTCCGCTCTTGACGGTTCCGATTCCCCCCTCGCCGAGATCGTTACCCTCGGTCATGAAGAACGGAACATCCGGCGGCAGACCGTTATCTTTCCAGGCTTGAATCACGTGGTTCAAGAAGGCCGGCTCCCAGTACAGCGAACTCCAGTCGGCGCATTTCCGCCCGTCGTCCATGCAGGGATAATGCTCGAACGAGAAGAACGTAAAATCCTGGAGGTGACCGCGCGCTTTCAGGTAGTCGACGAACCGGGCCAGAAACGAGACCCGTCCGTTGGCGTCCGCCCAGGAATCAACGTCACCCGGCGTCCCCTCAAAAGCCGGACCGCCAAGGGGCGCGTTGGGCACGAGCTTGTGGATCGCCTTGGCGAACTGGATGTACAGCGTGGCGTAGTCCTCCGGGAGCACGCGCTGCCCGTCGGGCTCCTCTCCCATCTCGATATGTGAGATCGGATAACCCCGCTTGTAGAGGTACGCGATTTCGTTGGCCGCATCCTCTGGGATGGCGTAGAGAATCGCGATCGGGATCATGGCGGGAAGTCCGCGCGTCACGCCGCAATTGAAGAAGAAGTCGAATCCGATCTGGTCTCCTCGCCCGTAGTCCAGATCGGACGCGGCATGCCACGGATCCACTGATGACGGCCATGTGATGGTCTGTTTCCGGCTGGGCACGTGCTTCACGATGTCGGTGAACTGGCCGTCAGCCGACACGGTCCCGATATAGAGTTCATTGATCGCGTATCCCACGCAGTTGCGCTTGTCTTCGGCGCCATGCGTGTCGCAGGTATTAGACGATTCCGTCATCCAGATGCGCAAGTAGCGCACCGGGATCTTCCAGTTCATCAGCTTCAGCGTGGGAGTCCCGCCTTTGCCGCCGGTGATGGTGCCCATGGGGAAGGTCTGCCAGGCGCCCTTGTTGATCCCTTCATAGAATGGCTCCTGCTCGCCGGTCCAGAACTGCACGTAGTAGCGCGTGGCGTAAGGATCGGCCCAGGCGATCCGGATGGCGTTGACATCCACCTTGGCGCCCAAATCGATCATCACCCATTGCGGATGCAGCGAATCGTCCTCGCCGGTGTACTGTTTGGTCAGGTAGGGGTTGCTCTTCCAGTAGGATTTCAGGTTGCCGTCAGTCAAGCGGGACCAGCCGTTGCCATCACCCTCGGTGGCGCCGCGATGCGGGAGCGGATATGCCCAGGAGTGGCGGATCATTTCATTGGTTGGCTCGACGCTGCCAGTGAAGTAACCCTCCTGCTTCGCCGCGTTGCTCCAGGTGCCGCGCGCATTCCAGTGCCATGCTTCAATCATGAGTTCCGTGTTCTGGCGATACGTCACGGTTCCCCATCCGGCGCCCAGCAGCTCCTTGAGCACCGGGTCAGTCAACAATCTCTCGGTGTTCTTCTCGTTCTCCTCTTTGGTCTTTCCACCGTTCAAGCCCACACCGGTCAATCGCTCCGCCGAGCGCCCGCGGGGGGCTGAACGAATTCACCGCGTGAGATGGCGCGGCATCCACCACGATGTTTTGCGCGCTGGCCGCGCCGGCCAGCCACAGGAACACGCTAATTCCAAAAACGCGACCATTCATCCCCGTTACCATGATTGCTCCAATTTACACCGGAAACGCCTCGGGACTTTCGGCCGCGCCACCGCCTAATGTCCAGATATATTGAAAACAGTCCGAATTCCAACTTCCGGACGGAGACATGGCATTGAGGAGGAGGAGTCCTGCAATGAACGAAAGTGATCCGCGCGGCCGAAGACGTTTTCTGCGGACGGCCCTCCGGACTGCGTTTTCGGGCGCTGCGTTAACGGCGCACGCCCAGAGTCCCGAGACAAAGCCCAGGGGGCCGGAGGCCATGCAGGTGGGGAGGGTGGCGCTCGACCGCGACGTCTATGAAACAGGTGGCGTTCTCAACGGAGAGATTCACTTCCTTCGTCTTCCTGCCGGTCCGACGCACGTGCAATGGATCGACAGTTTCGGCCGAGCCGTGGCCGAATTGACTCTTCCCGCGCCGAAAGCGGGAGCCGCCTCGCTCCCGTTTTCGCTGCACTTAAGCGCTGGACTGACCTACTCGAATTGGATTCGCCTGAAAGTGGATGGCGTGCCCCAAGTCGCGGGTAAGAATTTCCTGCTGTCACCGCCGCGCGACGCGTGGGAGGATTACCACGTCATCAGTTGGGCCAATTATCCCGATGGGTTTTACGACCGGCTGCGCGAGGCCGGGATCGACGCGACCATCGCCGGGCGTGAAGGAGAACCTTCCAACGTCCTGGACAACAATTTCCGCTTCTACGTGGAGCAGATGGCTCCGGACATCTTCGCGATCTATATCAACCACCGGACGCTTTGGTACGACGTGGTGAATAATTTCAGCACCGACCGCGAAAATCTGAAACTCTGGGTGCGGAAGCCGTGCCTGAACGACCCCAAGACAGACGCCGAGTTGCACGAGCGCCTGACGCGATACGTGCGGGAGCACAAAGCCTTGCGTCCGCTCTACTACAACATTGCGGACGAACTGGGGCAGGGCTGGCAGATCAAAGCCAACGACTTCTGCCATTCGGAATTCTGCACCGCGAAGTTTGCGGCGTACCTGCGGGGAATGTATGGGACGCCCGAACGCGTCAGCCAGGCATGGGAAACCAGAGAGTTGAGCCATTGGGACGACACCGCCGGACTCTGGGACGAATCTCGCTTGATGATCGCCCACACTACCACCGACCGGGCCTTCGACGCGGTCGCAGTGGCGGGCCTGCAGGCGAAGTACGGGACCATAACCCGCTTGAATCAGGAATGGGGCACGAGCCTGGCTGAGCCGGCGGAAGGAACAAGATCGCTGCGCGAGAGATGGGAACCAGTGATGGCGGTTATTCGGGATGCGCGCGCGGTGGCAAAGTTGGATGAGGCTTCTCTCGAGAAAAAGCTGGGCCCGCTGGATGCGGCCAACCAACGATGGGGCAAGCGCGGCAATCCCGCAAACTTCCGCACATGGACGGAAGTCCTGGCGCTCGTGAACCGTTTTTACAGCGAGCTACCCCGGATGCGATCCACGGAGGATTGGAACATCACCCCGTGGTGCGATTTCCGCAACTTCATGGATGAGACATTTGCCGATGCGGTCCTGCGGGCCGCGGCGGTGTGCAAGGCCGAAGATCCGGATGCCCGCTGCGCCACCGAAGGAGGCCAGTCGCCGTTTCCGTTCGGCTGGTACAACTACTAGCAGGTGCTGAGAGCCGATGACGTCATCGAGCCATACAACGGCGGCAATAACGTCGAGATTATTCGCTCGCTCAAGCCGGCAACCATAGTGCTCCAGACCGTCGGCTATCAATACAAACCTGGGGAGCCCCTGACGGATCGCAACCGTCTGGTGCAAAAGCGGGCCCGGCGCCCGGTGTGGTGGGGGCTCTTTCACAGCCATCGCGGCGCCATTATTTGGGACAACAATCTGCCGGACTACCAGTTCGTGAATCCGGAGACGCGGCAGTTTACGCCAGCCGCGGAAACCTATTCGGCTGTCTTCAACCAGCTGCGCCGCGGAGTTGGCAAGCTTTTCGTGAACGCCCAGCGTACGCACGACGGCATCGCGATTCATTATTCGCCACAATCGGATCAGATTCACTGGCTGCTCGACAATCTCAAACATGCGCGCCAATGGATGCTCCATAACGGCTCGGATCGCGGCAGCTACGCCATCGCCGTGCGCAATAGCTGGACGAAGCTCATTGAAGACCTGGGGCTCCAGTACGAGTTCGCGTCGCCCCAGGGGATCAAGGCCGGCAAACTGAACGGCGGAAGGTATCGGGTTTTCATCATGCCGCAATCGATTGCGGTGAGCGCGGAAGAGGCGGCGGAGATCCGCGAGTTTGTGCGGGCCGGTGGGCTGTTGGTGGCGGATTCCCGCGCCGCTGAGATGAACGAGCACGGAAGAGGCCTGGGGCATGGTGCATTGGACGATCTCTTCGGAATCAGCCGGGCCGAGGGCCAGGCGGCCGGGCAGGAGGTCCGGGGCGTAGCGAATGAAGGTTCGCTGCGCCTCGAGGGCAGATCTCTGCAATTGCGCGTGGGCGATGGGGCCATCGCGGCGGCGAATGGAAAGGCGCTAGCCCGCAGTGGAGGTGTACCGCTCGTTATTGTCAGCCGATTCGGCCAGGGTCGCGCCATTTTCCTCAATCTGGAAGTGGGCGACTATGCGTATGAGCGGTTGCAGCCGAATTCCGGCACGAGCCTGCCGGACCTGGTAGAGGGCATTCTTGGCCTGGCCGGCGTGCATCCCACGGTGCGCGTCCTGGGAAGCGACGGCAAGCGGCTTCCATGTACGGAAGTGATCACCTTCAGCAACGGACCCGTAGAACACGTGGCGATCTTCCGCAATCCCCAATTCGATGATGGCGGGTGGGAAGATCATCCGACGATGACGGCGCCCGGATGGGCCGGAACGATCGACAATTCCCTTCTCGAGAAAGACGCCGAAGTCACGATCGAATGGAAGACCTCCAAACAGTGCTATGACGTGCGAGGGCGCCGGGATCTCGGAGCGATTGCGGCCTGCAAAACCACTTTGAGTCCCTGGGAGCCTTTGATATTCACACGGTCTCAGCAGCCGGTTCCCAAGTTGCTTGCGGCGATTACGCCTCAAGCCAGAGCCGGCGCGACGCTCGAAGTGACGCTCACGAACGAGACTGCCTCTGCGGATCAAATGTTCAGAGTTGTGCGGCTGGAGTTCGAGACTCCATCCGGTGGCCGCGATGAACTCTACGCGCGAAACGTCCTCCTCAAATCTTCGCCTCACACAGAGCGAATCCCGCTAGCCTGCAACGATCCGAAGGGCAACTGGCGTGCGCACATTCACGATGTCGCCACGGGCCAATCACAGCAGATTTCCTTCGGCGTGGCCTGAGGAAATACGTTATGGCCGCTACTTCTTCAGACTTCCAGCTTCCACGGGCTGCGATAGTCGCGATGCAGATATTTTTCCAGGTCCTTCTGCAGAACCGTCTTGTTCTGGTCGTCCCAGTCGACGAGTGAATGGCTGCGATAGGCGATGTTGGCCAGCAGGCAAGCTGCGGAAGACCGGAAGCACTTCTCGACATCGCTGTTCGGCCGCTGGCGCGTCTTTACGCACTCCAGAAAATTGGTCCAGTGGAGCGGGTGCGGATCGGTTACGCGCTTCATCTCGCTTGCGGCGAGGCCGGAGCCCTGTTCGGGAGTGACCTTATACAGTTCGCGGTCCACGTATAGCGTACCTCGCGTACCGTAGAACGTCAGCCCCATCAGCCGCGACTTGGTGCCGTCCGTGTTGTTGCAGCGGTGTTCCCAGGACCCGACGAAGCCGGGATATTCGAAGGTCACTTGCATGGTATCCGGCGTTTCGCGATCGTCCGTGAACCACAGTTTGCCACCCAGCGCCGTGACGGACTTCGGCATGGCTTCGTCAAAGGCCATCTGGAGAATGTCGATCATGTGAACGCCTGAATCCGTGATCTGGCCGCCGGCGTAATCCCAGAACCACCGGAAGTAAGAGTAGGCGCGGGGATAAACACCGAAGCGGTTGGGGTTGAACGCGCGCTCCGGCGACGGGCCCAGCCACATCTGCCAATCAAGCCCCGCGGGCGGCGTACCCTCCGGCGGATTCCCGATCCCGCTCTGTGGTTCGTTGGAATAAATCCACGTGCGCGCGAACGCCACCTTGCCGAGTTCGCCGCTGCGCACGATTTCGCAAGCCTTTTGGAAGTGCTGCCCCGAGCGCTGCCACGTGCCCGCCTGCACCACGCGGTTATACTTGCGCGCCGCCTCCACCATCTTGAGGCCCTCGTCGATCGCCACGCAGACCGGCTTCTCGACATACACGTCCTTACCCGCCTTACAGGCTTCGACGGTCATATAAGGATGCCAGTGGTCGGGCGTCGAAATGCACACGAAATCAATCGACTTGTCGGCCAGGACCTCGCGAAAGTCCGCGACCTCTTTTGCTTTCTGCCCGGCCCGGGCCACAATGGCGCCCGCTCTTTCGAGATGCGGTTGATAGACATCGCACACCCCCTTCACCTCGACCCCGTGGCGCAGCGCCACACCCAGGTTCTCCGATCCCATCACGCCGATGCCGATGAAGCCGCCCGTCACGCGGTCATTGGCTCCCTTCACGTTGCCCGTGAAAATCGACGTCGTGAACGCTGCCGCGCCCGCGGTCTTGAGGAAATCCCGGCGGCCGGGATTCTGCTCGTTCATATCACATCTCCCATTGGATAGCCGTACGGCGGCCGTCCCATTCGATGATGACACTTTTACAGGTGGAGAGAATGCCGCGACGCTCGGGTGGGACAGGCCTCGTCGCTCTGTCCCGTTGCATGGCTCAGAAAAGCAGTTTCAGCGCGACCTGTCCGATTCTCGGATCGTTGGCGTTGGTCACGAAGCCAAAAGTCGAATTGAGAATGCTGCCGGTCGGATTCTGGAATTGCGCGTGATTGAACACGTTGAAGAACTCGAACCGGAGCTGCAAAATCTTCGATTCGGTGATGTGCGTGTCTTTCAGCAGCGCCATGTCCCAATTGTTGATGCCTGGGCCGTGGAACATGCGCTTGGCCGCCGTGCCAAGTTGCCCGAGAGCCTCCGTGCCAAATGCGTTTGGATCAAAGTACGGCAGACCCGACCGCGGATCGTGGAACTGCAAACTGCCTCCCAGGTAGTTTGGCGTATCCACTTCGTTGCAGTTGGGACCGGTACAGAAGGTGCCCAGCAAAGAGTGGTCATCTCTCTCAGATAGCGTAACCGGCAAACCCGTGGAGAATCGCGTAATGCCCGTGATCACCCAGCCGCTGGTCAGCCGGCTGCGCTTCAGTTTGTCGAACGGCAGGTCGTAGTGGTAGCTCACGACGAAGTTGTGCGGAACGTCGAACGAGGAAATAACGCGCCCCAGCCGCTGGTTGACCACGTTGATCTGGTCGCCCCATCCGGAGGAGTCGTCGATGGACTTGCTATAGGTATAGCCGGCCAGCAGTTCCAGCGGCCCGCTCCGGTGCCGGAAGCTCACCTGCAGCGAGTTGTAGTTCGAATTGCCGATGGTCATGAAATAACCGTTGCTGCCCAGAGCGTTGCTAAAGGGAGACCGCGTCCCGTTGATCACGGTTCCGTCCAGCCGCGTAATGACGTTGTTCTCGCCAAACGGCCCGCACGTCGCGCCGCCGGGAGTCACCTGGCTGGCCTGGCTCACGCTCAGGCACAGCCCCGGATTCCCAGGATTCGACTCCAAATCGCTGAGCAGCGCGTGGCCCTGCGTGCCCACATAACTGACGCTCAGCACGCTGGCGGTGCCGAATTGCCGCTGGAGCGAAAGACTGTAGTGTTCAGCATAGGGCACGCGGTTCTTGTACCAGAAGCCTGGAGAACTGGAGATCGGAGTGAACTGCGACCAGTCGACCGAGTTGTCAGGATTGCTGGCCGAAATGTTGGACGGCGGAAAATTCACCGGAAAACGCTGTTTCTCCACAAAACCCGTCTGGCGGTCGATGTAAGGCGTCGTGAATAGCGGTGGCGCCGGATTGCTCCAGAAATACCCAAACGGCGCGTCGCCTACTTCGTTGAAGCCCGTAGCGTCCTCGAATGCCGTGTAAAAGATCCCGAACGACGCGCGTATGCTGGTCTTGCCCGGCCCGCCGAATATCTTTCCACTGGGCGACCATGCCAGGCCCACGCGCGGAGCGAAATTATTGTGCCGCACCGGCGCCAGGCTCTTCGGAATCCCGGGATCGCCCGGAAATACCCATCCGGTCGGCGCTCCGGGGAACACCTTCGATTGCAGGCCGGGCACCAGGGTTTCGAGCTGACCCTGCGCTTCATACCACGGCGACGTGACTTCGTATCGCAGGCCGTAGTTCAGAGTCAGGTCCGATCTTACGCGCCAGCTGTCCTGGCCGTAGATCCCGTAGTAGTAAGTCCGTGTGTGTAGTGGCGCTTGCACGCCTTGCTGGAAGCTCGTCGGCGCGCCGATCAGGAAATCCGCCCAGTCGCTACCCGTCTCCTGCCCGTCAAAGCCGAACGTCCCGTTGTTGGCCCCGAAATCGTGCTCGGTTATCTGATCGTAGTGGGCGCTGCCGCCGAACTTAAAGGTATGGGTTCCCTTGACCTTCGAAAAGTTGTCCAGTAATTGATACGTATTGTTGTACTGGCCCGCGAAATACGAGGGGATGCCGATGCTGAAATTATTGAACCCGATTCCCGGAACGCCTTCGTATTGCTTGTTCTGAACGACCAGTCCGAGCGTGTCGGGCCCTGTCACGAACCCTAGCGAATCCAGCGTGACCCCTAACCCGCCGCTGGGAAAACCGCCCAGGTTCGTCATGCGCACGTAGTGTAGCCGCAGCTCATTGACCGCGGTGGGGCCAAAATTTTTGGTATCGGCTATGTTGGCCATCTGGGCCCGCCGCAGCGTGGTCGCCGTGAAGCCGGGAAAGCTGGCGGATGTGTAAGGGCTTTCCTGGTTGAAGTCGTCAATAAAACAATACCCGGACAACATCCCGAAGCGGCTGTTGTAATCCAACCGGAAGCTGCCCTTGTCGCCGTGCAGAGTCTCGTTTGCCGAGGAAGTCGAGTAGAACGCTCCGCTGTTCGCGGTAGGTATGTACTTGAGCAGGTTTTGCGAAGGAGTCGTGATCACTGATTGCGGGATTACGGCGTTGGGGAACACACACGTCGCGCTCGTGCAGCCGGGCGTGTAGTACGCTTCACCGGGGGTGACCGTATAGCCGAGCTTTTGCGAAAGCTGGTTGGCCCAGTATCCGCCCGTCACCATGCCGGTCATTTGGTCGGCAATGTCGGTAAGATTGCCCTGGCGGTCTGCCGCCGAAGGTACCTAAACGAGACCGGTGCTCTGCCCCACAATCTGACGTGTCCCCTGGTAATCCACGAAGAAGAAGAGCTTGTCGCGGATGATACGGCCGCCGGTCGTGGCGCCGAACTGGTTCTGGATGAACTTGCCCTTGTCCGGGCTGAAGAAGTTGCGTGCATCCAGGTCCGTGTTGCGCAGGAATTCGAACACGTCGCCGTGAAATTGGTTCGCGCCGGACTTGGTGATGGCGTTGACCTGCCCACCGCTAAAGTTGCCGTATTCGGCATCGAAGTTGTTGGTAATGATTCGGAACTCGGCAATGGAATCCAGGTTGGGAATGATGGCCGTTCCCATGTACGCTCCTTCCTGGACGTTGCCGCCGTTCACCATGAAGCCGTTGGAGGATTCTCTCTGCCCGTTAACGGACATGCTGCCCGGGTTCAGGTTGCCCGAGACACTAATGGCGCCGTACTGTCCCGAACTGACCGGCGCCACGCCCGGTTGCAGCGCCAGCAAGTCCGTGTAGCTGCGGCCGTTCAGCGGAACCGTGGTCATTTTGCTTTCGCTGATCACCTCGCCCATCTGGGTGTTGGTGGTTTCCACCTGCACCGCGGCCGCGTTCACAGTCACCTCCTGGCTGGCTGGACCTAGTTCCAGTGGAACGTCCACCGTCAACGCCGTGTTGACGTCCAGGATCAGACCCGTTTGCTTGAAATCCCTGAAACCGCTCGTCCGCACTTCCAGCTCATAGTGGCCGACGGGAAGCGATGGAAACGAATAGAACCCGGCTGAGTCGGTCTTCGTCCCGGTCTTGATGCCCGTTTGGGTTTCGAGAACCGTAATTTGAGCGCCGGGAACGACCGCGCCCGTGGGATCTTTCACGGTCCCGGAAATGCGGCCGGAGACCGCGCCCCAGACAGTTAGCGAGCAGATGAACGCGATTAGCGCAGCTACCGCAAGTGCGCGAAAGCCGCCTGGATTCGTTTTGGTGTTTTGTGACATTTCAACTCCTCGGTTTACGAGACTTTGATCTATAAAATCACTATCGGGAAATAACTCCAAGGGTTTTATCTGACATTTTAAGGACTTAATTGATATACGCCAGGCTTCGGTGATCAGGCTGGTGAGCCGTTTAAGTACCCAAAATGCCGCCTAAAGGCATTGGATCTGCGCCCTCCAATCAGCTAGCCTGCAAAGTGAAGAGGATTCAAGTATGGCCGAAGAAAAAACCGTGACCGCATCTGAAGCGCCCATCCGGACAAAACCGCTTCCCTTGGAGTTTCCTGGCGTGCACTACTATGACGACCAGGAGATTGAGGCCGCCCTTCGCGTCCTGCGATCCAGGTCTTTGTTCCGTTACTACGGCGTCGATCTTCAAAAGGAGACCCAAAAGTTCGAGGAAGAGTTCGCCCGCGCCACTGGAGCCCGGCATGCGTTGGGGGTGGCGAGCGGAACCGGCGCGATCTCGGTGGCCTTGTCGGCGCTTGGCGTCGGGCCCGGCCAGGAAGTCATTGTGCCGGCCTACATGTGGGTCTCGGTGGTGGGAGCGGTTGTGAGCCAGGGCGCCATTCCGGTGCTCGCCGACATTGACGATACCTTCTGCCTCGACCCAATGGATGTCGAGCGCAAAATCACGCCGCGAACCTCGGGAATCATCTTGGTGCACATGAGCGGGGCTCCGGGTGATGCCAAAGCGATTCAGAAAATCGCCAGTGCCAAGGGCCTGTTCTTGCTCGAGGACTGCGCGCAGTGCAACGGCGGAAGCATCGGAGGCCAAAAGGTCGGGACCTTCGGAGACATCGGTGTCTTCAGCTTCCAGATGAACAAGAACATGAGCTCCGGTGAAGGCGGCTGCGTGGTGACCAGCGACCCACAACTTTACCGCCGCGCCTATGCGTGCCACGATCTGGGCTATGCACGCGACGAGAACGGCCGGCTGGTATTCAATGACCCGACGCTGTGCCTGTGGGGAAAAGGCTGCCGGATGGACGAATTGCGCGCCGCTATCCTGAGGGTCCAGCTCAAGAAGCTTCCCACCATCATCAGCGCGATGCGCCGCAGTAAGTACCGCATCCGCCAGGCGCTCGAGCAATTCCCGGAAGTCCGGTTGCGCCGGATTCAAGACCCCCTGGGCGATACCGGTTGCTTTCTCATCACTACCTATCGGGATGCGGAAACCGCCCGCCGGGTGAACCGCATGCTGCGCGCCGAAGGCATCGTCACTTCGCCGCAGGGCGTCTCCAACGTCGTCATGACGGACTGGGGCTTGCACCTCTACTACAACAACGTCAGCCTGGTGGGCCACACCAGCGCCGATCGCGGCGGCTTCCCATGGAACCTCTCGGAAAACGCCGGCATGGAGAGGGATTACAGCAAGGGCGCCTGCCCGGTCGCCGACGGTCTCTTCGAGCGCAGTATTCTGCTGCCCGTCCCCTCCTGCCTGACCGACCAGGACGAGCGCGACGTCATCCAGGCGTTCGAGAAAACGCTAAGGTCGTGCTTGTGAGACGGAGCTGCGTGCTGTTGGCCGCAGCGCTGCTGATGCTCCATGCGGTCGCGGCCCAGGAAGTACGCGTCTACGTTACCTCGCAGGCCGGCGACCGCATTGCCGCCAAGCCACCGCTGCACTTTGCCGCCGGCTCGGCGACTGCTGCCGGCTTCCATATTGACGACAAAGTCAGAGACCAGAAAATCATCGGGTTCGGCGCTTCGTTTCTCGAATCCGGAAGCATCTGCCTCAACAGCCTGGATTCCGCGCACCAGGAGCAGCTCCTTCAGGCCCTGTTCGATGTTGAAAAGGGAGCCGGATTCACGGCTATGAAAACTGATATCGCCGCCAGCGATGAAATGTCCGCGGGCCCGTTCTATAGCTATGACGACCATCCGGGCGACGTTGGCATGAAGCTGTTTTCCATTCAGCGCGATCTCGGCCCGGACGGCCTGATCCCGTTCATCAAGCGCGCGCCATTACGGGCAGTTCCTGTTGCAGGCGACCATGGATTACCCGCCCGACTGGATGCTGTTCGACGTCAACAAGCGCCAGGACGTGGATCCCAAGTACTTCGACGCCCTGGCGCAATATTATTTGCGCTACCTGCGAGAGTACGAAAAACAGGGTATCTTCATCGACTACCTCAGCCAGTTCAATGAACCGTTGATCTACACCAAGATCCCGGCCGAAAAGATCCGCGATCTCCTCCGGGACCACGTCGGGCCGCTGTTCGCGAAGGAAGGCATCAAGACAAAAATCCAGCCGTGTGAATACAACGAGCGCGGGCGGGCCTACAAATATTGGCCCGTCATCCTGGATGATCCCCAGGCGCGGAAATACGCCTCCGGCATTCTGTACCACGGTTACGATTACAAGGACTACGATAAGATCACCGCGCTCCACAAGCGCTATCCCGACCTGCCGCTGTGGATGACCGAGGTCTGCCACGCGTATGAAGCCGGGACGCCCAAGAGCATGGTCCTGCCCAATCGCGATTATGCGGATGGCGATTTCTGGGGCACGCAGATCTTCAAGGATCTGGAATCCGGAGCATCAGCCTGGATCTACTGGAACATGATCCTGGACGAAAAAGGCGGCCCCTGGGCCATCTCCCCGGTTCACGGAAACCCCGACCCCAACGCGCAGCACCCGGTCGTGATCGTGGACCGCCAGAAAAAGGAGACGATCTACACGGGCCTGTATTACTATCTGGCGCATTTCAGCAAGTTTGTGCGGCCCGGCGCCGTGCGCGTCGGCACGACGGGATCGGTGAGCGGCGTCCGCTGCCTGGCATTCCAGGCGAAAGACGGGGGCATGGTTGCCGAGGTCATGAACAGCCGAAAGCAAACGGCAACCGTGCTGTTGCACTGGAATGGTCAAGCGGTGAGTGTCAATCTGCCGGCGCTTTCGATTACCACTTATCTGTGGAAATAAAAAGCACGTGTTGCCGCTGTAAGTCCTTTGTGTCCGGCCAGGACTCCGGCAGGCAAGGCGTTTAGATCCAAATCCGGTCACTACAGTCCTTGCCGCTCGGATTCGATGGTGATAACTTTGGGCAGAGCACAGGGGCTCGTGCCATGGTTTTAGAGACGCTGGAAGCCGCTCCGTTTCCGCTGGGAAATCCTTTATTTGTCGATCAAATTGAAAAAGACCTGAAGTTCCTGCAGCTCTTTCTGCTGCTCGTCAACAAGTCCTGTCCGATCAAAAGGATCGATCTGGTGTGGGCTGAAGACGGTCCGGCGGGCAGAGTGGGTTTGCGCCAACAGGCACCTTTCGACCGAACAAGCGCTGGCGGGGCCGTACTGCCGGCTGCTGCCCTGGGACGATCTGCCGGAGCCTGTTTTCTGCAACATCGTGAACGACCATGGGCGTCACGAAGCAGAATCGTGCGGTGTCTCGGATAAGGCCGCGGAACTCCGCGTCCAGAAGACCGGCAAAGCCGAGGTGTATCGCTGCCATGCCGGACTGGTGGACATTGCCGTTCCGGTGATCTGCGAGGGCCAGTACATTGCCACGCTTTTTACCGGCCAGGTGCTGCGCGAAGCCCCGAACGATCAGGAATTCGTTCAAATCCGAAAGCAGGCGGCAGCCCTGACTTACATCAATTGGGAGGAACTCGAGCGCGCTTACATGCGCGTCCCGGTGGTTTCCGAGGCCGACGTGCGCCGTACCATCGAGGTCCTCGAGGTTTTCGCCGAATACCTGGCGACGATCTGGAAGCGGCTTTCCGAGATGGTTCGGGCGCAGCAGCGTAAGGATCGCGAGTCGCACCTGGAGCGCAAGGAGTTCGCCCACCTGGTGCTGGAGGGCAACATCGCGAACCGGCCGGTCCTGCGGGATCTGATGAGCCGCCTTGGTTTCACGCGTTATCCGAACCGCGTGATGGTGGTGAAATTCGAAGCCGAGGAGCAGTATCACAATTCGGCGACATCATTCGATCTGGCGCTGACCAGGGGTCTCCAGGCTATCGATGAGCTTTGCGAGAGTGTGCCCAACGTCTGCTGCGCCTATTTGCGCAACCGCGGGGTGTGTATCTTCCTCCGCGACCGCGAGGAACAGGATGTGCCTTCGCTGGCCGCACAGAACTTCGTGCATAAGGTGCGGCATGCCATCTCGGCGCGCTGCGATCTCGGGGCGCGGATCGGCATTGGCGGCGCCAAGAGCAACTGGCATTACCTGGCCGATTCCTATCACGAAGCTTGCATCGCACTGGCCAATTCCCCGGACCAGGTAGCGGTATATCACACACCGCTCGCGCCGAACGAAGAGTTGGGAGTGTCGGTCGGGAGCATTTGCCGAAGCATCTCCGAACGAAGGTTGATGGAGGCCAGGATGCTGGTGGCCGGCCTGCCCATGCAGGTCAACAAAGAGATGGGCGATGGCGGTGAAAGCCGGAAAACACAGGGACATTTCTTCGCCTACGCTCTCGATGCGATCAGCTATACGGCGCGGCAGGCGGGCGCGGGGGCCGAGGACGTGTCCAGCCGGCAGGCGGGAGGAGAGGCCGCGTTGAATCGCGCCGACAGCTGTTTCGAGCTGCAGCAAGCATTCGTGTCTTCCGCCGAATCGCTGCTGGACTCGGTGCGCCTTCTCTATGCCGGGCGGCCGCAGAAGCTGGTGGAGCGCGTCTGCCGCACCATCGACCGTCAACTGCAGGACAAGTGGTCGGCGCAAAGCATCTCGGTGGCGAAAGTCGCGGCGGCCTTGGGAATCTCGGCCGGACATCTCAGCCGGGTTTTCAAGCGGACCACCGGACTGACCTTCGAGCGTTATCTGATGATGCAGCGCGTGAAAGCAGCGAAGCGCATGCTGCTGGAGCCTCTGGCGACGATATCGGACGTGTCGGAAAACTGCGGCTTTTCCGATTCGGCGTATTTCGCGCGCGTTTTCCGAAAAGTCGCCGGCTGCTCCCCCACCGAATACCGCAACGAACCCATGCGCGACATGGCCGGCCCGGCCACGCGGGCAGCGCTGCTACATTAGCCCCTACTTTCCTTGGAAGAGCGCCGGGTCCGCCACCCCGGCCGCTTGGACTCGCGCGCGAACATTGGTTCGCATGCTCTCCGCTTCCTGCGGTCTGAATACCATTAGCCCTTGACCGATGATGTCCAGCGCATCGAGCCGCCAGGGGACATGCATGATGCCGGTCGACGAATGGCTTCCCGCGCCCAGAAGCAGGTGGCCGATTTCGTGTGCCGCAAGATGCCCCAGAATGATTCCTTGCCGCATGCCGTGACGGGCGGCGAGCTGGCCGGCGTCATACGAGAATACGTTGGCAACGATGGCGAAACTGCCGTCTTCCGGGATCATCGCGAAGCCGAAGCTGTCCCCAGCCTGGCGCAAACGCTCCGCCATGGATCGAGACAGAATCCGCAGCGCCAGTCTGGTTGGCCCGGGCGGGATCTGGCAGGCAGGAAATCGGCCGGCATCTTTGGGCGATAGAGGGCAATCCAACCATTGCATTTCGATGCCGGCTTGCCGGAAGATCCTGGATGCTTCTGCCTCGGTTTCGGCGATCACTTCTGACGTGATCGCCGCATAGTTGTAAACGAAAACCGTAATTTTCGAGCCCGGTTCGGCCGCGCCTAGTGAGGAAGCCAGAACCGCACTCAAAGCGATACAGATTCCGATTTCCCCGTTCATCGATCCCGCCGCCGCGGGTTGCGCGTGGGGATCGAACTTGCGTGAGTTCCAGGAACTGCTCAATGGACGCCGGCTGGAACTGATCTGGATCGTAGCAATGGCTCGTCTGACCAGCCAGCATCTTGATCTGGAAAGACTTATTCAGCGCGCTGTACCGGCTCGATGCGGCCAGGGTGTATACTTTCTTGCACCAAGTCGGGTTTGAAACATGCCCTCGCAACCGACGGCGCGGCGCTTAATCCGCTTCGGGCTATTCGAGTTGGACCTTGCGTCTGGAGAACTAAGCAAGCAGGGCCGCAAGATCAGGCTGCAGGATCAGCCGGTCCAAATACTGGAACTGCTGCTCAGCCGTCCGGGCGAGGTGGTGACACGCGAGGAGCTGCAAAAAACACTGTGGCCCACTGATACTTTCGTCGAGTTCGATCAGGGCCTCAACACGGCTATCAAGAAAATCCGGCTGGCGTTGGGCGATTCGGCGGACAACCCGCGATTCATCGAGACCATTCCGCGCAAGGGCTATCGCTTTATCGCGTCGGTGAGCAGGAATGAAGTGCCGGATTCCGGCACGCTTGCGGCGCACACCGGCGCGCCCAAACCGTCGAAGGCACTCTGGACCTGGACAACGGCGGCTTTCGCTGCCGTCGCGCTCGCGTCATTGGGATTTTGGCTGTGGCGCCAAGCCCAGACATCCAAGCCCGTGCCGAAGGTCGTTCCGCTTACGAGCTATCCGGGCTCGGAGTTATCGCCGAGCTTCTCGCCCGACGGGAACCAGGTAGCGTTTGCTTGGTATGCCTCGGTGGACGAGCCCATGCACAGCAACTTTGACATTTATCTGCAGTTGATTGGCGGGAGTGACCCCGTGCGCCTCACGCACGACCCGGCCGACGAGCTTTCTCCTGCCTGGTCACCCGACGGGCGATATGTTGCTTTTGTCCGCACCTTAGCGGCCGGCAGGACTGGCGTATTTCTCATTCCGGCGATCGGCGGACGCGAGCGGAAGCTAGCCGACATGTATCAGGACCCCGGAGGGCCGCTTTCCTATGCGCTCCTTTCTTGGTTTCCCGATGGCAAGTGGCTGGCTGTCGTGGGCAAAACCAATCCTAGCGAACCCTACGCTCTGTTTCTGTTGTCTATAGAGAGTGGTGAGAAGAGAAGGTTAACTTCACCTCCACAACGGATTTTCGGCGATGCAAGTCCAGCCGTTTCCCCCGACGGCTGCGCTGTGGTTTTCAGTAGGTTCGTCGCGGACAACATCAGCGATCTGTTTCTTCTGGAGCTGTCTGTAGAGCTCATGCCGAAATGGGAACCGGCTCGGCTCACCTTTGAGAGCCGTTATTCTGACCACGGGGCGTGGACACCGGATGGTCGTGCCATCGTATTCAATTCCGGCATATTCCATACTCCGGGCCTGTGGGAAATTCAACTTTCCCGGCACGGGTCAAGGACAACGAAGCCGGAACGCCTGACGTTCGCCGGTGACGGTGTGATGCTGCCATCTATATCCCGGCAGGGGTACTTGGCGTACTCACAATTCACCATCGATGTCGACATATGGAAGCTGGACTTAAATGTTGATCGGCCTATTCAAAGGCCTCCGATAGATCTGATCTCCTCTACGCGTGTTGACCACGAGCCACAGTATTCGCCAGACGGCAAGCGAATTGTATTCAGCTCGAATCGCTCGGGCAGCTTTGAGATTTGGGTGTGCAATAGCGACGGCTCGAACCCTGTGCCGCTGACTTCATTTGCCAGTTCGAACATCGTTTCTGGCCCCAGATGGTCACCCGACGGTGCGTTCATTTACTTCCACTACAATCCGGGCGGAAAGTCCGGTTGGTACGTGATCAGCTCCGAAGGGGGAGGACTGAGACGATTGGACGTCGATAATCTCGAAGGATTATCACGAGACGGAAAATGGATCTACTTCGTGTCCAACCGCAGCGGAGAGGACCAGATTTGGAAAATGCCAGTCAGCGGAAGGGGCGCAGTCCAAATTACCAAGAAAGGCGGGGATACTGCTGTTGAGTCTCCCGGCCGCCGCTCTCTGTACTACCTAAGAACCGGTGCTGGCGGTAAGACCGGCCTCTGGAGAGTGCCACCCGAAGGCGGCGACGAGGCCCAGGTTCTGGAATCCGTTCTGAACGACAATTTTGCAGTCACTGATCGTGGAATCTATTTTATCCCGGATGCCAAGCCATTCGCGGTGCGGTTCTTGAGCTTTCAGTCGGGCAAGACCGTGACCATTGCCAGCCTTTTGCGCGAGCCTGCCTATGGGTTTTCCGTTTCTCCCGATGGCCGGTCGCTCTTATTTTCCGAGTACCAAGCTATCCGCAGCGATCTCATGCTGGTGGAGAACTTCCGGTGATCCGGCTGCGCTTCGGCGGCGGCTATTCTACGCCAGCAATACACAGCGCCAGATTTCAACTATACTGGCTGCTGCGTTTGGATGGCGAATCAGCCGTGTGATTCGACCGGCGGCCTAACTCTCCAAATGGTGGAAGCACCGTGCGAATAGAGGAGAAATAGAGATGCCGGAGCCTGGCGTAGAAGTCGTTCATCCCTTCCCGATCGTATCGAGCGAGAGTGAGCCGGGTTCGTTTCCGGCGTTGGGTGCAAACATCAACGTACTGATGGTGTGGCCCCGCTTTCCACCGTCGTTCTGGGGCTTCGAAGGCGTGCTCGATATGATCCCCGAGAAGGCCATGACGCCGCCTCTCGGCTTGATCACGGTCGCGGCGCTCTGTCCCGCCGCGTGGAAGATCCGGCTGATCGATCATTCGGTCGAGGAGCTACGCGACGAAGACCTGCTCTGGGCCGATCTGGTGATGGTCAGCGCCATGCACGCGCAACGGGTGGACGCGGTGGCGGTTCTGGCCCGCGCCCGGTCGCTCGGAAGGCGAACGTTCATCGGCGGCCCATGGGCCAGCAGCGAACCGGAGCTGCTGCTCATGGAGGCGGATCACGTGCTGGCCGGGGAAGCAGAAGAAGTGTTCGCGGATATCGCGGCCGCGCTGGAGCAGGGCACGGCACGCCGTTTGTACCGCGTCGCCGATAAGCCCGATATGACGCGGAGCCCGGTGCCGCGCTACGATCTGCTGCGCCTCAACATGTACACCTCGATGCCGGTCCAGTTCTCGCGCGGATGCCCGTTTCAGTGCGAATTTTGCGACATCATCACGATCTACGGACGGCGGCCGAGAATGAAGACGCCCCATCAGTTGATCGGGGAGCTCGATGCGCTGCGCCGGCTCGGCTGGCGTAACGAGGTGTTCATCGTTGATGACAACTTCATCGGCAATTACCGCCAGGCTTTGCTGTTGGCAAAGGAGCTGTCGGTGTGGCAGCAACGCCATAAGCGGCCCTTTTCGTTTTACACCGAGGCGTCGATCGATCTGGCGGACCGGCCGGAGCTGCTGACGGCCATGGTGGAAGCGAACTTCATGTACGTTTTCATCGGCATCGAGACGCCTTCCGGGGAAGCGCTGAAGGAATCGAAAAAGTTTCAGAACCTGCGGAGCAACAACGTCCAGCAGATCCGCGCTATTCAAGAAGCGGGGCTGTGGGTGTTGGGCGGATTCATTGTAGGGTTCGATTCCGACGATGAGACTATCTTCGCGCGCCAACTGGAATTTATCGACCGGACGGCGATCGCGTGGGCCATGGCGGGCGTTTTGCAGGCGCCACCGACGACAGCGCTGTACGACCGGATGAAACGGGAAGGCCGGCTGATCGAGAACAGCCAGGGAACGTCAAATTTCAGCGCTCCGAATTTCCGGACGATGTTGCCGCTGCCGGTCCTCCTCCGCGGGCTGAGCACTTTGCTGGCGGGTCTGTACGAGCCGGAGTCCTTCTTCCAACGCGCGTTCCGCTCTTTGGAAGTTTGGCGCCCCCGCGGACAGCGGCCTCCCAACCTTCCCATGTCCTACAATCTGCGCGTGCTGTTCGCCTCCATATGGCGGCAGGGCGTTCGCTCGAGCTACCGGCGCGCCTACTGGCGATTCCTTTGGCTCATGGCGTGGAACTGGGCGCGGCAGCCGGCGAAAATGTGGCTCGGCTTCATGGTGCTTCTATCGGCGCATCATTTTGTGATCTATGCGCGCCAGGTGGCGGACGAACTCGAGCAGGCGTGCAGAGGGCTGATGGAGGAGAAGCGCGGGTCTGCAAATGAACCAACCGCAGCGCAGGTGATGATCGCCCAGGCATAGGGCAACTGAACGGTGCTTTTGAACTGCGCCGAGCCGCTAACAGTAAGTAGGATGAGAGCGGCGGCAACACGCATTAGGTAAATAGGTCGGCAGCTTTTTGGGCGAACTCCGAACTACAGGCGCGGCCCGATCTTTTCGACGGCCTCTTTCGACGTGATTACAGGATGTACCTCGAAATCGACGAGATCATTCCAGTTCGCCATCCACTGATCGAGCAGCCGGCGGTCGTGGGTTTCCATCAGCTGATAGCAGCGCTCAAAGTTTTCGTCGACCCAACTCGACACGTACAGCAGGCCTTCAGGCGCCATGCGGCCGCGGTCGCGAAACCGGCGATACACCGCTACGGCATTTTTGTCCTTGAAGTGCTCAACCACCATGTACAGTGTGCTGGGAGTAGGAATATCAAAGAACGCAGGTTGTTTCAGACTCTATCCAGCCGCTTCCGCTGTTTCGGCAGAGGCACACGCCGCATGCCCACACTCGCACGCGATTGAAGGTCGATTGCCCACGCTTTCGCAATAATCGCTGCAATACTTGGTTCCCTTCGGCACTGGGCAGTCGCAACCGGGATGCGCACATCTCTGGGATTTCGTTTCGGCCATACTCACCTCCCCGCGTCCTGTTCATAGCACAGCCGAAAGGCGCGCACAATCCACCGGGTGCTGGACCGCACAATTCGGCTGCTCTCTCCAGGTTTTGGAAGCCGCTACAATATTCGCTACAGTGGTGGATTCAAGGCGCGAAGATATTGCGCGAGTCGTTTAGTCTCGATATGCCCGGGTGGCGAAACCGGCAGACGCAAAGGACTTAAAATCCTTTTCCCGGTAACGGGAGTGCGGGTTCAAGTCCCGCCCCGGGCACCATTAATTCAATAGTTTAGGAGGGTTCACGGCATCGGACAACTTGGGACCATGCAACGCGAATCTCTTCTTCCAAGTGGAGACACTCGTTCGCCTGTCCCAAGATGGGTAGCGTGCGGCCCTCTCGGTTCTTGCCGGGAGCCGCACCTTCTTTGATACGGTAGTCGATGGGGTTCAATAACTCAACGGCTCGAACATAGAAACCGAAGTCAAGGCAAAACCCGGGCTCGCCCTCAACCCCAAACCTGTAAGGGTCAGGCCGCTTGTCAACGTAGAGGTGATAGTACCCGCCTTATTCCTCGTCGCTGGGAACTTATCTGTCAACACAAAGCTTGTGTGACCACAGCCGCCCATTGAGAAGGTGCCTGTTGCAGACTCGACGCCGTTGGGGTCCTTGATTGACACGGCTACGTTGTCAGTAACGGAACCGGACCCGCAGATGTTCGCATCAGGGTTTACCAAAGCCACTCCGTAGGAGTACCCGCCAGTGTTATCGAATGCCAAAATGAGGCTTGTAGACAAATCCGAACCGGCCTCTACTGATACTTCTTGACCCGAAGGAATATTTCTAAAAATGGCGGAGCCCGCTATGTCTCCTTGAGAAGACGGGCTTGTGTCCAGGTAACACCAACCCGTGTTTGTAGTAACTGCCGTTCCCGCCGTCGAGACTTCGGTCGATCCGTAGCCTTGCAAGGCCCCTGTCAAGCTGGCGTAAGCACCAACCCCTGACCACGAATAGACATTCGGATTGCCATCGTCCCCATAACAATCAATGGTTAAGTTGTTCGGAGTTGGCCGCAAGTTCACAATTGTGATCAGCGTCTGCCACCCGCCTCCGTCCGCTACCTGCGCCAGTACTGTATCCCCAAAAGACGTCGAGGATGACAGCATCGGCTTAACTCGTTGATGCAAAGTTCGCTCGTGCGGAGTGCTTCCTACGACTTGTTGTGAGAATACCGGCAACACCGCCAGCACCAAGATTACGAATCGTTCGTTCATTCTCTCGCCCTTTCTTACCTAACCCACCTGATCTCAAGTGCTCCGCTTTCTGGGTCGATCTTCTCCACGAAACCGTTTCTGACATCCACGTCTCTATCCTTCGTTTCCATGCCGACCACATAAGCTGGACTCTGATCCCGTGGGAGTATATCCAACAAGGGGACGGAATGGAATGGGGTCGCTGCCCCTTCCCACTACGCTGATTCCGCTGCCGGCCTCAACGACGCAATTTCGCGCTGAGGCGCGGGCTGCCCTGTTCGAGCCATTCTTTCCAGTAGCGCCGTAATTGCCGCGCGTTCCGCCAGGAACCATACGCCAGAGCGAGCCCGTACTTGGCCAGGGAAGGGGGCACCGGCTCAAAGAAGCCGTCTCTCCGATCGAGAAGAGCGCAGCAATAGCCATAGATGTGCGAATACGGCGCGTAGCCATAGTGAGCTTGGAGCAGATCGATCGAGGCTTTGAATACCGCGGCCCTCTCATGCAGCGTTTTAGCGCCGTGATGCATGCGGGATGCGGCCAAATAGTCATCCACTTTGAGCAGGGTGTGGCGCCGGGCCAGGCGGATCCAGAGATCATAATCCAGGCCGCAGCGGAGATCGACGTTCATCAAACCGGCTTCAAGAAACGGCTGGCGCCAAAGGAACGCGGCAGGTTGGCAAATGAAGCATTCGGTCTTCAAGAGCTCGGGGTCGAACTCGCGGGTGGGGTAGCGGCCCAGGTTCGTACCATTCTCGTCGATGAGGTAGCCCTCTCCGTAAATGCCCGCGTGGCCGGGATTCGCGAGCAGGTGGCGGACCGCCGTGCTGACGGCTCCCGGCAGGTAGATATCATCGGCGCAGAGAAACGCGAACACGCTGCCGCGCGATAAATGAAACCCTTTGTTGATGGCATCGGTTTGCCCGCGGTCCGGTTCCGAAAGATAGCGCAGCCGGCCTTCATACTTGCGCAGGATTTCGAGAGTCCCGTCGTTCGAGCCGCCGTCGATCACGATGTATTCGATGTGTGGGTAGTCCTGATTAAGGACACTCTGAATCGTTTCCTCAAGGAATGCCGCCATGTTGTACGACGGCGTTACAATGCTGACGAGAGGCAGCTCTCCCTGGGACATCCCCGTCAAGGCTGACCGGCCGCCACTCGCGGGAAATGTTTTTGGTGCCATTGGATGGACCGGTCGATGCTGTCGACCTGGTGCCGGGGCTCGCGCAGGCCGTGCCCTTCCCGCGGATAGCGCACGAAAACAGTTTCCACGCCCACGTCCTTCAGCGCAACGTAGAACTGTTCCGCCTCGGCGATGGGCACGTCGGAGTCATTCTCGCCGTGCATCAGCATCACGGGAGTGTGCACCTGCGCCACGTACTTGAGCGCGGAGCGCTGCCACATCAGATCCATCAGATTGCCCTGGTGCGGAAAAATGCCGAACTCCATCTGCTCATACTGGTTGTAGTAAGTCATGTAGTTATAACTCACCACGTTGATGATGGCCGCGGTCGGGATCGACGACTTGAAGATGTTCGTCTGGGTCACCAGCCAGGCGCTCAACTGGCCCCCATAGCTGACACCTTCGACGCCCAGACGGTCGCGGTCGATCCATAGGTTGCGGCGCATAGCGGCGCTCAGACCATAGAGCACGTCCTGCGCTTCGTTTCCGTTCTGATCGCCGAATACCGCATCGGTGAATTTCTGGCCGTAACCTGTGGAACCGCGGAAATTCACCGTAAGCGTAGCCCAGCCAAGGCCTGCGTACACCTGGTTCCGGAAATTGAAGGCCGGCCCCTGCTGTCCGTGCGGGCCGCCGTGAATCACGACGATCAGAGGATGCTTCGAATCGGCCGTCATGTTGAGCGGCTTGGTCAGAAACGCTTCCACCTCGTATTTATTGTCGTTGCTGATAAAGGTGAAGGGCTCAACTTCGGCGATCTGCTTGCCGGCCATCACATCCGCGTTCAAGTCGGTCAGCTTCTTCGATGGCTGCTCGGGTTTTCCGTAGTAGATCTCGGCAAGATCGCCCGGCGATGCGAACGCGTACGCAATGTCGCCATCCTTGCTCACCGACCAGCCTCCCACAGTGCCGCGATCCGTCACAATCGTTTCCGGCGGCCCGCCCGACGCCGGCACGCGCGCCAGAATAGTGTTGCCGCGCCTTTGCACGATGAAATAGACCCACTTGCCATCCGGCGACCATCCGGCATCGACCTGGCGATTATCGATTCCCGCGGTAAGCTCGCGCCGGTTGCGTCCATCAGCGTCGATCAGCCAGACGTGCGTGTCCTCCATGGTGGTTTCGAGATCGGTGAGGCCGCGCCTGGTCGCGAGGTAGACGATGGTCTTGCCGTCGGGCGACCAGCGCGGCTGGTACTCGGCGCTCTCCGTCGCGGTGAGGCGGCGAATGGCGCCGGTCGCCACATTCAAAGTGAACAAGTCGTAGTTGAAGAACTGGTCCTCGTTCGGCTCGCGGTTGGATACGAACGCGATCTCGCGGCCGTCGGGCGACCAGTCGATGGAATGCTCGTAGTGCGTTCCGTCGGTGAGCTGCCGGATCTGCCCGCTGGCGATATCGGCGACGAAAATATGCAAACGGCGGTTGTCGTTGAAGTGGGTATTGCCCTCGTCCGCGTCCGGTTTGTATAGATAGCGCGTGATGACCATCGGGTCGCCCGAAGCCTCGGCGGTTTCCGGCCCCGGCACGGCATTGACGAACGCCAGCCGCTTGGAATCAGGCGACCAGGCAAATCGCTTGCCGGTGGTTGGCAGCGGGCTGTTGGTCCCCTCAAGCGTCGACAGAAACTTCGCGCCGGAATTGTCCGGGTGCGCCACGATCAATCCGGATTTATCTCCCAGCTTTCCGTTATAGGCGATCCACTGCCCGTCCGGCGACCACTCGCCGCCCCCCGATGAATCCTTCTCCTTCGAGAATGAAACGTCGTGACCGCCGGCCAGCGTCATTACGTGTAACTGCGAGTACGGCCGGCCCGGTCCGTCGTTTCGGCTGACGGTATAGGCGAGGCGCGCGCCGTCGGGCGAGAGCGCCACGCCCGCCACGGAGCGGAGCTTGTACAGGTCGCCGCTGGTGAAAGTGCGCGATTGGGCGAGGATCGAAACCGAAAAAATCAATAGAGCGCTGCCGAGGATTAAAGAACGCGAGATACGCACGTAGTTTCCTTTCCGAGAGTGGAAGTCTAGCATTCTAAGCTGGGTGGCTTTGCGAGCGCTTACTATAGTCGGTCCGAAAAGAGTTGACCCACCGCCATCGCCAGGTCTCGCTCCGGACCCGCGCCGCGCTCGTGCAACACCAGCTGGCCCGAGCCGTATGCGATCCCTCCCACACCGCGGTAGTCGGGCGGAATCTTGAACAAGAATGCGGCGTGGGAACGGGTGACGGTTTCGCCTGTGTCAAGGTGCGCGTAGATCGGGCGGCCGAAGATTTTGCCTTTGGCGACGAGCACTTCTTCTGGCTGGTGCAAGCCCGTCGTGCCGAACTCCAGACCGCGCGCCGCCGGCTTGCCGTCCTGCGTAAAGCGCCAGATATCCAGCCACGGATAGTCGGAGGTCCTCCAGATGTAGCCGATCAGCAGCCCCTTCGCCGCGTTGCTCGCCGTGACCCAGCCATATTCTTCATCGATCGTGAAGGAGACGACCTCGGGCTGATCATCATTAGTCAGCCGCCGCAAGTTTACTGACTGGCCGTCCTTGAGTGCCTGCGGCCACCAGACCGCCGGTTCTTCGGGATTGGGCAGCGGACTGGATTGCATGAAGCCTTTGCGAGCGTTGGCGTCTACGACCGTGGTTTCATCCAAAAACGGCGGTGCAATCGACGCGTGCTGCACCATGTTGTAGACGCGCCCCAGCTTGTTGGTATTGGTCACGGATTCGGACACCCGCAGCAGCGCGGCGTCTTCGGAAAGCTCGATACGGCGCGTAATTTCCGGGCCGGCGAGCGGCAACCTTGCCGCCATTTCCGCCCGGATTGCGCCGCCGGCACGCTGCGGCTCGCGTGTCATTTTCCACGCTACGTGCGACGCCTCGCCGTGAAAGGGCATGCCGTTTTTGCTTTCGGCTTCAGACGGCGCGCCCCAGCGGTCCAGGCACAGAAAGTGTCCCATGGGACGTGCAGGCCCGGACTCGTCCGTCGTCCAAGTCAGCGGATTGAGGCGCTGGTCTTTGAACTGGAATTCGACGATCGAGCCACCGCCGAGATCGACCACCACCTCCGCCGCCTTCCCGCCGAGCAACACTGAGGGCCGGCCATTCATCATCGTCTGGGCGCCGGCGGAGAGCGCCATCGACATCAAAATCAGGTTGCGGAAGAACATCCGAGACCAGTGTAGAATAGGCATTCCTGCCTGTGTATCTCAGATCTTGTCGATCGCCTGCTCGAAATCCGCCAGCAAATCGCGCCAGTCCTCGATCCCGACGGAAATCCGCACCAGGCCGTCACCGATGCGTGCCTTCTCCATCTCATCCGCCGACATGCCCGAATGCGTTGTCGTCTTCGGGTGGCAGGCCAGGCTCTCGACCCCGCCCAGCGACACCGCATTGCGCACGATCCTGAGGCTTCGAAGGAACGTGAACGCCGCATCGCGCCCGCCCCGGAAGTCGATGGAGAAAATCCCGCCGGGATAATCGCATTGCGCCAGGCGAATGCGGATCTGCTCATCCTCGTCGAACAGCGTTGGATAGTAAATGTGCCGGATCTGCGGCCTGCCTGCCAGCCGCTCGGCAATGCGCTGTGCGTTCTTGCTCTGCCGGTTCATGCGCAGCGCCACCGTCGGCAGGCGCCCGTCGAGCATCCAGCATTCATCCGGCTGCAGAATATTGCCGAACATGGCGCGGCGGCTCTGCATCTGATGGATGAGAGCAGGATCTGCCGCCAGCGCGGCGCCCGCCAGCAGATCGCTGAAGCCCGACAGATACTTGGTCGCCGAGTAGAGCACCAGGTCCGCTCCCAGCATCAGGGGATGTTGGAAGGCCGGCCCGAGAAACGTGTTGTCCACGATCACGATCGGCTTGGTGGGATGCTCGGCCGCCGTGTCCGCGGCCCGCCGGATATCGGTCATCATCATGGTGGGATTCGCCGGCGACTCAATGAAAACGATGCTCGGGTTGCGCGCCGTGCGAATCGCTTCGTCCAGACCCGCGGTGTCTCCAGCCACCACCGGAACCCCCCTTACGCCGAACGGTTCCAGAAACTCGTGGATCAGCCGCATTGTCCCGCCGTAAAGCGGAATCGTATAGACGATACTGCTCGCCGGCTGCGCGAAGGTGAAGAACGCGGTCATGATGGCCGCCATTCCGGAGTTGAAAACCGCGGCTTGGTGCGCCCCGGCTTCGAGCGGCACCATCTGGTCCTCCAGAATCTCGGCGTTGGGATGCGAGATGCGCGAGTAAATCAGATCCGCGCGCACGCCCTCCTCGGCTGGAGCCCTGCCGCTGGCGATGTTGAAGGCGCGCTCGGCGGCTTCCGGGCTGGCGAATACGTAAGTGGAACTGCGAAATACCGCGGGCCGCGCCGACCCGAACGATAAACTAGGATCGAAACCGCGGGTGAGCACTTCAGTCGGCGGCCGGAGCGTCCCTGAACCATCTTTGGGATGTGCCATAATTGCTCCTACCCCGAGTGTACCGCCCGAATAACTGACATGCCCCAAAAGATTCGCTACGAAGAATTCACCTGGCCCGAGATTCGCGAGGCCGTCGCCCAGAACCGCGTCTGCGTGCTTCCGGTGGGAACCGTCGAGCAGCATGGGCCGCATCTGCCGCTCGTGACCGACGTGCTGACTGCCACCGAGATGTCGCGCCTGGCCGTCGAACGCGTCCCCAACGAAGCCATTCTGATGCCTTCGGTCTATTACGCCTTCAACATGCACCATCTCGATTTTCCCGGCACGATTGCCGTCGAGGGCGACACCTTCATCAATTACGTGACCGATATCGGCAAGAGCCTCGCGCACCACGGATTCCGCAAGGTGCTCCTCGTGAACGGCCACGGCAGCAACGTGCCGTTCCTCGACATTGCCGCCCGCAACATCACGAATCAGACCGACGCCGTCTGCGCCATGGTGCCCTGGTGGAACCTCATACCCAAGCCCCTGCTGGCCGAGCTGCGCGAATCAGAGTTCCCCGGAGGCATGGCGCACGGCTGCGAGCTCGAAACCTCCGTGCTGCTCTACTTGCGCGGCGATCTGGTGCAGTTCGACAAAGCCACCAAGGACATCAATTTTCAGAAAACCGAATACTTCTACTGGGACCTCGCCGCGCCCTCGCCCGTCTTCTTCCAGGAATGGTTCAGCCGCTACTCCAAGACCGGCACGGTGGGCGACCCGACGAAAGCCACGCGCGAAAAAGGGCAGCGATTTGTCGAAGCTGTGGTGGAACGAATGGCCGCTCTGCTCCAGGAGTTCCGCGCCCGCGAGATCCGCCCGCGCGTGGACCACCACTAAACCAGCCTGAATGCCATAATGTCGGTGGAGGACGCGGTGAGCACGAAAACCCTGAAACCCCCGGCCGCCAGTCTCTATGACCAGGATTTCGCCACCTGGACCAGCGAAACCGCGCGTCTGCTCCGCGCCCGCCGCTTCGACCAGATCGATGTGGAGCACGTCGCCGAAGAGATCGAAGACATGGGCAAGAGCGAAAAACGGGAACTGCGCAGCCGCTTGAGAGTACTGATCCTGCACCTTCTGAAATGGAGGTATCAACCGGAGAAACGGTCGCCGGGATGGCAGTCAACCATCATTACCCAGCGGGTGGAACTGGAGCAGCTACTTGACGATTCTCCGAGTCTGAGGCGGACCATCGCTGCCTCAGCCGCCAAAATATATCCCGACGCCGTCGATGCGGCGAGCCTAGAAACTGCGCTCCCGCCAAGTACATTTCCCCGCGAATGTCCCTTTTCGGGGGATCAGATCCTGGACCGCAAGTTCCTTCCCGAGTAGTCGCTTACTCGCTCAGGAACGCCATCGTCTTCACGCCCGAGATGTCGAACCGTTTCCGGCATCGCAGGTTCTTACATGCCGCCTTGTCGTCCAGCAGCACCATGTAGCTCTGCGACTTCTGGAAACGCGCCCGGTCACGCTCGTCGGCGCCGGCGGGCACCCGGTCCTTCTTCTTGCGCACCATCCACCGCAGATCGTAGGTCTCGCTGCTCTTGCAGAAAGGACAGTGCAGCGTCGCCGCTTTGGTGGTCTGCGACTCTGTGTAGAACGCGCGCTCGTCCACGTTAGCGCTCCGCCATCGGCACCCAGCGCATGCCGTCCGGATTGCCCTTGTACTCGGCGCGCGGCCGGATCAGGCGGTTGTTGTGGTACTGCTCCAGCACGTGCGCCGTCCAGCCCGACATGCGGCTGATGGCGAACACCGGCGTGAACAGATCTATGGGGATGCCCAGCGAGTAATACGTGGAAGCGGAGTAGAAATCCACGTTCGCGTTCAGGCCCTTCTCTTGCTTCACCGTCTCCTCCACGCGGCGCGACATCAGGTACAGGTCCCTGTGGCCGGTGCGCTCGCCCAGTTCTTCGGACAGCACGCGCAGATGTGTGGCGCGCGGATCTTCCGTGTGGTAAACGCGATGGCCGAAGCCCGGAATTTTCTTTTTGCTGGAAAGCATTTCCTTCGCGTATCGGACTGCGTTGTCCGGAGTCTTGGCATTAAGCAGCATGCGGATCACGTCCTGATTCGCGCCGCCGTGCAGCGGGCCCTTCAGCGCGCCGATGGCGGACGTAATCGAGGAATAAATATCCGAGAGCGTGGCCGCTGTCACGCGCGCCGCAAACGTGGACGCGTTCAGCTCATGGTCGGCGTGCAGGATGAGTGCCACATCGAAGGCGCGCTCCATCACTTCGTCGGGGCGCTTACCCGTCAGCGTATACAGAAAATTAGCCGCGAAGCCCAGTTTCGGATCGCCCTCCGCCACCGCACGCCCATTGCGCAGCCGGTCGAATGTGCTGACCAGCGTCGGCGTTTGCGCCATCAGCTTGACGGCCTTCAGCGCGTTGGCTTCCGGACTCATGTCCGAAGCCAGTGGATCGTACAGGCTCAGCATCGAGACCGCCGTGCGCAGCACGTCCATGGGCTCGGCCTTGCCCACCTTGCCCAGAAAATCCACCAGCGGTTGCGGAATGGGCCGATGGGCCACCAGGTCGGATTTCAGCCGTTCCAGCTCATCGCGCTTCGGCAGCCGCCCGTTCCACAACAGGAAAATCACTTCCTCGAACGTGGCGTTGTCGGCCAGGGTGTGGATGTTATAGCCGCGGTAACTAAGGACTCCCTCGTCACCGTCGATAAAACAAATCTCCGACTCCCCGGCTACCACGCCTTCCAGGCCAGCGCCTGTTGTCGTCGTTGTTAACGCCATCCTGATCGCCCTATTCCATTCTAAGACCGGCGCGCTCGGCCCGTCACCTGCATTCGCGCTACCGGCCCGGCGGGCAGCCGGGCCACGGGGAAAACCCGATCGTCAGGTCGTCCCGCTCCACCCATAGCTTCTCTTGCTGATTCTTTCCGAAATCCACCGTGACAATCACGCCCGACCCACAGGACCGGCTCTTCTTGATGTGATAGGTGCCCACGTCCGCCCGCGCGCTCTTCGGCCCCCAGTCCTCCATAAAGTCCTTGAACGGATAGTCCCGGCAGGGCTTGGCCTCCGTGCACCCCCACAGCTCGTAAGCCGCCTGGTATTCGTGCTTCTCCAGCAGCGCAAAAAAACTGCGCGTCTGCCGCTCCTGCCGGAAATCTTTGAGGAAATAGTAAAGGATCCCGCCCGCCACCACTACTACCGCGGCCGCGATAATCAGGCGCCGGATCAGTTTTTCCCGCTGCTCATCGCCTGCCCCGTAGTTTGCGAGATAGCCGGCCATCGGCCCTTAAGAATTCCTACTTGGGCGCCGGATAGGCCTTGTTGTACGCCGTCAGCGCCTCGGCCGTGATGTCCAGCGCTGGTTTGAAATAGATGGTGTTCGTCGTGTCCACCACTATGTCGTAGCCCTTTTCTTCCGCCAGTTTCTTGACCACCTCCGCCATCTTTCGCGTGCTGGTGCCCAAAACGTCGTTGCGCTCGCGGTCCACATCGGCCTGCAGGTCCTCGCTCATGCGTTGTATGTCGCGCTGCTTGCGCTGCCCTTGCGAAGTCAAATCCGCTTCCGCCTGTGAAGTCAGCTTGCCCTGGCCTGCCTGCAACTGCTGCTGGATACCCTGCAGGTCTTTCTGGGCCTTTTCAAGCTCCTGCTGCCGCGGCTTGTACTTGGCCTCCATGGCCGCCGAAGCTTTCTGGATTTCTTCCGACTCGATCACGGCCCGCTGCAAGCTGATCACCGCGACTTTGGACTGGGCCCAGCCTGCGCCCGCCATAAAAATCAGGGCCGAGCACACACAAAGCGCTCTCCTCCCCGGGATTCGAGACATTGCCAAAACTCCTTGATAAGAGGTGTGTTAGATAATCAGGTTAGCACACGTCAAGTGCTAATCGAGGACGCCCAGGATTTCGTCTTCGCGCAGAATCAGGTACTCTTCCCCGTCGATCTTTACTTCCGATCCCGAGTATTTCCCGAACAAAATGCGGTCGCCCGTCTTCACTTCGGGCTTGAACCGCTCGCCTTTGGGAGACAGCTTCCCGCTGCCTACGCCCTTCACCTCGCCCTGTTGCGGCTTCTCCTTCGCCGAGTCGGGAATAATGATGCCGCCGACTTTGCTCTCTTTCTCTTCCAGCCGCCGGATGAGAACGCGATCGTGCAGGGGACGAATGTTCATGTGATGCTCCTTGATCTATTGTCTCTCGAATATCTCGGCCAGCGCGCGGCCCACAGACCCGCTCGGCGTCTCGATGCCCAGAAGCGTGGCCAGCGTCGGCGCAATATCGTTCACCACGATCGACTCATCGAACCGTCCCGCTTTTATACCCGGGCCCATAAAAATTACGGGAACGTGCGCGTCATAGCCGAAAACGCTCCCGTGCGAAGTGCCATGCGCGCCGTAGATCCAGTAAGGCTCGATCAGCAGGTACACATCGGCGCCACGCCGGATGTTGAAGCCGTTCATGACGCGCCGCCCCACCGGGTCCCGCTGCACCTCGCCATCCATCAACTGCTCGCGCGTATACGCGCGGAACACATGCGGGATCGTAAGCGCGGCCTCCGCCGCCGTCCGGTTCACCTCCGCGCGGTCCAGGTTCTTTTCGCGAATCAGATCGAGATTCAGGTACAGCGAATGCTCGGATGGGCTGGTGATCCAGTTCCCCGCGCCGTATTTTTTCGTAAGCGCCGACTGCACCGTGTCCTTGACGATTCCCCCCGGCATGCGCCCGCCCGGCATGCGCCGCGCCTGGTTCACCTCCGGCACCGGTGAAACCCCGTGGTCAGCCGTCAGCACTACCAGCACGCTCTGCATCCCGACCCGGCTCTCGAGAAACTGAAACAGCTTGCCGATGATCTTGTCCGTTTGCACCGAAATGTCGTGCACCTCGGGCGCATCGGGGCCCACCTCGTGGCCCACATGATCGTTCGCAGAGAAGCTGACCGCCAGTAGATCGGTGACGCCACGCTGCCCCAGCTTCTCGCCCTCCACCGCGCGCTCCGCAAACGCTTCAATCAGCTCATTGCCGAACGGGCTGGCGAGCACCGCGCTGTATAGCTTTCCACCCGCTTCCGCCGGCATCTTGTGATTCATCCAGACAGCGCCCTTGTAATGATCGACCGCATGCCCGGCATTGAACTCGCTCGCCCACCCCGGCAGCGCCGCAAAATAGTAAGTGCTGCTGACGAAGCAGCCGTGCTTCGCGTCGTACCAGTAAGCGCCGTCCGCCATATGCCCCACCGGCAGGATCGCGCTGCGATCTTTGACCGAGACGCCGATCACCCGCGAGCGCCCGCCGTCCGACATCTTCAGCTCGTCTCCCACCGTGCTCACCAACAGCCTGCGCGGTGATGCTCCGCCGTCGCCTTCTCCGCCCAACATCTTCACCGATTCGTCGGAAACGGATGTGACCACCTTGCCGCTTTCACGGTCGTACCAGTCGTTGCCCACGATCCCGCTGATCGAGGGCAGCGCCCCCGAGAGAAACGTGCTGTGCCCCACCGCCGTTACCGTCGGAAAGTGATCGTAGTACGCATTCGTGAACACCGCGCCACGCGTGAGCAGACGGTCCAGCCCTTCTTTGTACTCCGCGCGGAATCGCAGCAGATAGTCGTAACGAAACTGGTCTACCGCAATCGCCAGGATGAGTTTCGGCTTCTCGGCGGCCCACAAAGACGCGGTGGCCACCAGCAGCAGCGCCGTCAATTTCTTCATAAAGGTGAAATGATTATTCTACTGTCCCAGTTCGTGACACGTGTTACAGGTCAATGACGCGTGCCGCTCACGGTGACAGTTCACGCAGTTTTTCATCGTCACCGGCACTTCCAGAGTCACGGCGTCGCGCTCCGCCACCGCTCCATGGCAGCTCCGGCACTCGATCTCCGCCTTGCGATGCCGTGCGTGGCTGAAGAATACGAAATCCTCCACCTCGTAAACCTGCTGCGCCGGGAACGGCCGCGCCTCATCGCCCAGCGCCGCCAGCCGCTTGATCTCCGAGCTGTCTTTTTTCACCGCCCGGTGGCACGTCATGCATTTTCCGACCGCCGGAAACGACGCCTTGTCGCCCGTTTCCACCGTCGTATGACAATACCGGCATTCGATCTTGAGCGGCGCGTGCCGCTTGTGGCTGAAGTGGACCGGCTCCTCCGCGAATGCCGGTGCGACTAGGGCAATGAGAACGCCACCAGCGAGTCTGAGAAGACCTTGTTGTATTTGTTCCCTCCCCCAGCCGCGATCACCAGGTACTGCTTGCCCGTTTTCCTCCCCACAAACGTCATCGGCGTCGCATGCGCGCTGGCCGGCAGTTTCGTCGTCCACACTTCTTTGCCAGTGTCCTTGTCGAACGCGCGGAAACGGGAATCGTTCGTCGCCCCGATGAAGACCAACCCACCCGCCGTCACGATCGACCCGCCGATGTTCGATGTCCCCGTTGGCGGAATCCCCCGCGCCACCAGCTCGTCCACCACGCCCAGCACCGACCGCCACCGAAATTCGCCCTTATCGAGATCGATCGCCGTCAGGAATCCCCACGGCGGCTTCTGGCATGGGTACTGGTTCGTGTCCCAGAAGCGCGAATTGGGCGAGCCCGAACCCACCGCGCGGTACGGAATCTGCGCCCCTTCCGGCCGGTTCACCATGTGGTAAATCATCGCCGCATCCATCGAGTTCACGTACAGCGTGTGGGTCTCCGGGTCCCACGACGCCCCGCCCCAATTTGCCCCGCCATTCGTGCCCGGAAATAGCACCGTGGGCTTCAATCCGATCGGCATGAAGATCTCGCCCAGCACCGCGCCCTCCATCAACTTCGCGCAGTACGCCCGCGATTCCGGCGTCACATCCGTCAGTTCATCGCGCGTCATCTTCTGCCGCGCGTATGGCGGCGGCTTCACCGGAACCGGCTGCGTCGCCCATGCCTGCTCGCCCGGCACCTCGCTCGCCGGTACCGGTTTCTCGACGATATCGAACAGCGGCTTCCCGCTCACCCGATCGAACACGAACGTGAAGCCCGTTTTCGTCACCTGCGCCACCGCCGCCACCGGCTTGCCCTCGCGCGTGACCGTCACCAGGTTCGGCGGCGCCGGAATGTCGTAATCCCACAAATTGTGATGCACCGTCTGGAAGTGCCACAGCCGCTTGCCCGTCAGCGCATCCAATGCCACCAGGCAATCGCCGAACAGCCCCATGCCCTTTCGATCCCCGCCGTAATAGTCCGTCGAAGGCGACGTCAACGGCAGAAATACGATCCCGCGCTCCGTATCCACTGTCAGAATCGACCACGCGTTGATCGCGCCCCGCTCCTTCCACGAGTCCCCTTCCCACGTCTCGTGTCCGAATTCGCCCGGCCTCGGCACCACGTGGAAAGTCCACAGCATCTTGCCCGTCCGCGCGTCGTACCCGCGAACATCGCCCTGCGGCCCTTGCGGCGTCCCATCGGCCGTCAATGATCCGCAGATGATCACGTTTTTGTACACCGCCGGCGGCGACGTCATGCCGTATTCGCGGTTGCGGTACTTCTCCGCCACGCCCTCGTGCATGTCCACCGTTCCGCCCGCGCCGAAACCGCCGTCCGGCGTGCCTGTCTTCGCATCGATCGAGATCAGCCGCCCGTCCAGCGTCCCCAACAGAATCCGTTTCTGCTTGCCGTCGGTCCAATACGCCGCCCCCCGGCTGATGAACAGGTTCCGCGGCGTGTCCATCTCGATCTTCGGATCGAACCCCCACACTTCCTTCCCCGTCTCGGCATCGAGCGCAATCACCCGCGAAAATGGCGTCGTAAAATACATCACGCCATCCACCACCAGCGGCGTCGCCTCAAACGCGCTCCGCACCGGATACTTCGATCCGTCGCTGACATCGCCCGTGTGATAAATCCACGCCACTTTCAACTGCGTGACATTGGATCGATTTATTTGTTTGAGAGTGGAGAAGCGCGTGTTCCCCGGATCGCCGCCGTATGCCGGCCATTCCTGTGCCGCGCAACTGGCAAGACAAATAAAGGCGCCAACGCCAAGACGCAGAGCGGTCCTTCTCACTAAGTTTTCTCTGCGCCTCCGCGTTTCTGTGGTGAACCCGGCTGCCGTGCGTCCCGCTTCACCCACCGGTACGCCGCCATGGAATTCTTCCAGAAGAATTTCTCCGCCACCGCCGGGCCTTTGGCCGTGAAATACTCGCGCACGATTTTCAGCTCCAGAGGATACGGCCCCCACGTGTCGCTGTTCGGCCAGTCGCTTCCGTAGATCACGCGGTCCTCGCCGAATATTCCGAATAACTCATCCAGCCGCGGTTTATAAAACTTCAGATCCTCCGGCACCCGCCCGTCCACGCGACGCAGCACTTCCGAAATCTTCACGTACACCTGCGGCCGCTTCCCCAATTCGCGCGAATGCGCTGCGTATGCCCGGCGCGCACCCTGCTCAACCGGCGGCGTCAATTGCGGCAGATGATCGATCAGCACGCGCAAATCCGGAACCAGATCCGTTACCCGCACCGTAGCCGCGATCAGCGCCGCATCCTGATTGGCCGTATCCAGCTCCAGCCCCGCCTCCGCCAGCACTTTCAGGTCAGACACAAACGCCGGCTTCGACAACTCCGCGCTGAGATCCCTGCCCCACAGATTCCCATGCCGGATGCCCAGGAACAGCGGGTTGCGATGAAATCGTTCCAGATGCTTGCGAAACTCCGGCTTCCCCGGTTCCAGGTCGCCCACCGTCCCGACGACGATCGTGTCCTTCGCCGCCACATCCAGCACCCACTGGTTGTCCTCCAGCCACGGGCTGGCCTCCACCTCGATCGCTCCCACAATCCCCAGCGGCTCCGCAATCTTCCGGTACCGTTCCGGCAGCGCCGGCTTGTAAAGCACCGCGTCATTTTTTTCCGGCCACGGCACACCCTGCGGCCGCCGCGGGTCGAACAGATGAATGTGCGTGTCGATGATCGGTATCGATGCGCCTGCGCTCACGCTCGCGGCGCCAGCCCCCGCCGCCACACTCAGAAACGTTCTGCGATCCATTCAGCCCGCCGAAGTGATTGTATCGTACCGAAACAGCCTGGCCATTCCGGGGAGTATCCTTTTAGGGAATGTTCATCAAAATCTCCAAATGGCTCTTGCTCGCCGCCGTCTTGATTCAATTCATTCCTTTCGGCCATGACCATACAAATCCTCAGACGGCCAAGGAGCCTGTATGGAATTCACCCGGCACGAGGGCATTATTCCGCCGCGCCTGCTTTGACTGCCACAGCAACGAAACCACCTGGCCCTGGTATTCCCATGTTGCGCCGGTATCCTGGCTTGTCCAGCGAGACGTCAATGGCGGGCGCAGCCATTTGAACTTTAGCCAGTGGGACCACCCTCAACGGCACGCCACGCACATCACTGCCGAGGTGAAGCAAGGTGACATGCCGCCTTGGTTCTATCTGCCGATGCACTCCGCCGCCAGACTCACCGCCCCCGAAAAAGACGCCCTGATGGATGGCGCTGAGAAATCCCTGGGGCCGCAGGCACCGCCTGAGGGGCACTAGATCTTCGTTCCCCTTGCCGCGACACTCCGGAATAAGAGAAACTATCAAGCCAACACTACGAGCGAAATCCCATGGTCGCCGGCGCCACCCAACCAAATCCGCAACCCGGCATCAGCCGCTGGTGGCGCGTCGTAGGCGGATTGTCCATGAACCTGGCCCTCGGCACGCTCTACGGCTGGAGCGCCTTCGTGGCTCCGCTCGAAAAACAATTCGGCTGGAAGCGCGCCGATACTTCGATGGTCTTCACCATCGCCGTCATGGTCTTCGCCCTCAGTTTTGTGGTAGCCGGACGCATCCAGGACCGCATCGGCCCGCTCTACTGTTCTCTCGCCGGCGGGCTTCTGGTGAGCCTGGGTTTTTATCTGTGCTCTTACACCACAAGCTTGACCTACCTGTTCGTCTGCTTCGGCGTGATCGGTGGCCTGGGCAACGGCTTCGGCTACGCCACCCCGATTCCCGTCATGGCCAAGTGGTTCCCTGATAAGCGCGGACTGGCGGTCGGCCTCGCGGTTGGAGGTTACGGCGCCGGGTCGGCTATCTTCGGGCCTCTCTCGCAACTGGTCCTGATCCCCAAATGCGGCCTGCCGGCCACATTTCAAATTCTGGGCGCGATCTTTCTGGTCATGACCATGGCCGGCGCCTTCCTGCTCAAGAATCCGCCCCCAGGTTACCGGCCGGCCGGTTGGGCTCCCGCGGTTGCTGCCAGATCCGCCGCCGGCGCGCAGGAGTTCACACCCGGAGAAATGCTCCGCACCCCCACCTTCTACCTGATGTGGATGGGTTACGCCCTGGGCTGCTCGGCCGGTCTCATGGTCATCAGCCAGCTGGTGCCTTTCGCTCGCAGCGTCGGCGTTGCGGCGGCCGCGTTGTCCACCATGACTCTGGTCGTCGGTGCGTTCGGAAATGCGTCCGGCCGCATTCTGTCGGGCTGGCTGTCCGACAAGCTTGGCCGCATCAACGTCCGTCGCACCATGATCGGCATCTCCATGATCGCCATGCCGGCGCTCAACGCCGTCGGCGGCGATGTCGGCTTGCTTTATTTGGCCGTATTCGTCGTCTATTGGTGCTACGGCACGCAACTGTCGGTGAACGGCGCGGCTGCTTCAGACTTTTGGGGAACAAAGAACGCCGGCATCAACTACGGCATCCTGTTCACCGCCTGGGGCGTCGCCGGCATCATCGGTCCGCGCATTGGCGGCGTCCTGTACGACCGCTACCACAATTACCAGGCAGCCTTCTACTCCGCCGCCGCACTGGCCGCGATAGCTCTCGTCTGCGAATTATTCGCCAGACGGCCGTCAGCGGTCCCAGCGCACGTGTCAACTGACTAGAACCGACATATAGGTCGCGTAGCTGGTACGCCCCACCTATTCCTTGATATGGGCTTTGTTTGCAAACGCCGGCCCTCTTCTACTACTTCACCGGTCCCAAGTAGCGGTCCAACCAATCGAGCGTTTCCTTAATCATTTCATTCCCAGGGATGTTGTGGCCTGTTTCGTATACCACGCGGCGCTTGTGCTCTTCGGGCGCGCCCAGGAGGCGGAGCAGGGGGATCTGTGAGGTCTCCACTGGAAAAAAGAAGTCGTACCGGCCATTCAGCATCAGGACGGGGACCTTCACCCGCGGGGCGAAGTTTATCTGCTCGACTTCCGGCAATGACTTCTGGAAACAGAACCCTCCAACGATCAACACACAAACCTTGATGCGGCCCTCAACAGCGGTCAGCAAAGGTCCCAGTTCTGCTCCCCAACTGATGCCCTCGAAGGCCAGCTTGTTTGGGTCGATCTCGGGCCGGGTTTCCAGGTAGTCGATCGACCGACCCAGATCCTTCGACCAGGCGATGACGTGATCGCGGTAGGAAACGGAGGTGTTGGGATAATCCGACTTCAGATCATCTCTGCGCTCATAGGTTCCTTTGTAGACCGGAAACATCACGGCCCGTCCGCTCTTGATAACAAAATCGAAGCCGCCGAGTTCCGACATGTTCGCGCTGGATCGTTCGTCGATGGCGCCAGAGCCGGGAAAATACACGACGGTTTGGAATGGCGGCTGCGATTTCTTAGGCAGGAACAGATATGCGATGACTCGCTCATTTCCGTAGGCCGCGGCGAACGTGATCTTCTCCTGTTTCCAATCGTCGGTCTGTCCAGTGGATTCTACGACGGCATGTAGCGGAGTCTTGTCGTATGAATAAAGGCTCTTGTATACGCGGAACAGTGGATCAGAAACGGGCTTCTCGCGGCTGAAATCCCGCGCTTGAAGCGTCACAGGATCGGCGGCCTTCGCTGCTCCACCGGTTGAGACAAACTTGGCGCAGCGGAATCCAAAATTGGCAGAGCGCTCGAACGGCGAGCGGGCGTCGGCATTGTTGAACATATAGACGGGCTCGTCCCAGGCGCCACCCAGGATGAAGCGTTTTCCGGAACTCGCCTCGTTCCAGCACCACTCCTTGACGTTGCCGGCCACATCGTAAGCACCAGACCAGCTCATGCCGCGGTACCTTCCCACAGGAGCCGGCCCGTGCTTGCCAAAGTTACTCGCGGGTACGATGGTCGCGCTGGCCCAGGGCGCTGCGGCAGTGGCCCAATGATAAATGGTGGGTAGCGACTTCCCCACGAACTCCGCGTAGGCCCGGCCTCATACCAGCCCACGCCCGTCACGGGAAAGTCGTCCTGTCCGCGCGGGTATTCTCCCTGCACCCACGTAGCGGGGCGCGGCCGGCCCGTGGTGTCCCGGAATAAGGGCATCGCCTGCGCCCAGGAAAGGGTGCGGCCATCCTTGTGAAACTCGTGCTTCCAGTACTCTTGTTTCCGGTAACCTCCCTGGTCCAGAAACTGCTTGAATTGTTTATTGGTGACCTCGTATTTGTCGATCCAGTAGTCTCCGAGCGGAACTGCCGGCAAGGCTTCGAAACCAGGGAGTCCAATGAGTGTTATTGAGGTGTTCTGCAAAGATCCTAAGCCAGACTCCCCCAAGCCGTCGGTCTGGTGAACCATTCCGTGCGGAGCTTTCGACTCGTGGTCCATCGCCACCGACCGTGCAAAGGAGGCCTCGCCAAAACCGGCGATCGTAGATCGCTCCACGGGGACATATCCCTTCAGCTCGAACCTCCACTGAGTATCAACGAGTGGCAACCTGTGTTTCTCGATCGGGGAGCGGCCGAGCAATTCCCATGCATTATCCGGAGCACCAAAATTCCGTCGGAAGATGGAGGCGCCAGGCGGCGTGGTACGGATGGAAGCTGACCACGAGATGTCGGGCCAGATCTTCGTGAGTATCGGATCATCTGGGATATACTTCTCTGCCTGAACTGCCAGAGTATAGGCTTCGCTGCGCTTCTCATGCTCGATCAGCCGCACGATCTGCGGTAGAGCCTCGGTTCTGGCCCATCGGGTTTTGAAGCTGTGCTGGATCCACCATGCCGAAAAACTCCCGAACAGCAGGAGCACAAGCAGCATGGGGATGGCGACGCTGGGCCGCCTGCTCTTCCGCAGGAGCGTCCTGAGATTCATGCCGCCAGCGGATGCGAAGGTTAACGCATGGAAATCTTCGAGCTGCCGCTCAACCTCTGATGCCGATGCATATCGTTCTTCGCGGGCTTTTCGCAGGCAGCGTAGGACGATGTGCTCCAGTTCGGGTGGCACACTCTTTACGAGCTCCCGCACCGGCTTCGGTTCGTCACGAGTCACCGCTGTGATTATCGAAACAGTCGATTGACCCTGAAACGCCCGCCGGCCCGTGAGCATCTCATAGAGCACCGCGCCAAACGCAAAGATGTCACTGCGGGCGTCGGCCTCTCTGCCTTCCAACTGTTCGGGCGACATGTACGGTATAGTGCCGACGATCGCGGCTTGCCCGGTGAGGGCCATGGTCATGGTCTCTCCATCGGGCGCCTTCTGGACTCTCGCCAGACCGAAATCGAGCAGTTTCGCCCCGGCTTCCGTCAACATGATGTTGCCTGGCTTGAGATCACGGTGTATAACGCCGTGGTGGTGGGCCGCATCAAGCGCCCGTGCAACATCGATGGCGACCTTCAACGTCCTGTCGAGCGGGAGCGGGCCTTTCTTGATGCACGCAGCGAGCGTCTCACCCTCGATGTACTCCATCACCAGGTAGTGGGGAATCCGGGGCAAGATGAACGCGATTCCGGGATGATTCCGAACGGCATTCCGGGATGATCCCGAACAGGATTCCGGGATGAAAGCGAACACCGATTCCGCGATGAAGCCGAACAG
>JACXTT010000752.1_pt1 | contig 55492 bp, 8 predicted proteins | sample 9270951 | NCBI WGS metagenome assembly JACXTT01 (sample SAMN15532306, study PRJNA645909) | rock metagenome | isolation source: weathered quartz diorite | place: Puerto Rico | collected 2017-06-21
AACGTCGCGGCGGCCGCAGGATTCACCGTAAAACTGCTGCTCGAAGCGCTGCTCAGCGCGCTGGCGCTGGCCGTCAATTGTTTCCCGCTGCCCGCCGCATCAATCCGCAAATTCGTGAATGTCACGACCCCGTTGCCCGCTGCCGTGCCAATGTCCAGGCTGGTCGTGCCTTGCAAAGGCCCTGTCCCGCTGCTCAAGGTGACTGTGACCGGCAGACTCGAAGGCAGGCCGCTGCTCGAATCATTGCCATAGGCGTCCTGGCTCTTGACGACCGGTTGGGTTCCGAAGATGGAGCCAGCTGTTGCGTTAGCGGGTTGGGTCGAAAACACCAGAGTGCTCGCCGCCGCCGGGCCAACGACAATGCTGGTCGAGGTCGTGCTGACCAGGCTGGCGCCGCTGAAGGTGATGGAAATCGTGGTCGCCACGTTGTGCGACAGATTTGTATAAGTCACCACGCCATCGGCCGCGGTCATGCTCGTCGTTCCCTGGAGCGTGCCGCTGCCGGCGTTGCGACTGGCCGTTACGGCTGTGCTATTGTCCGACGCGCCGTTCGCCGAATTGCGAATGTTTCCGAATTGATCCTGGACCTGGAGAGTCGGCTGTTGGCCAAACGGCACACCAGCAGTCGCGGTGGTGGAAGGTTGAGTCTTGATTGCCAGGTTGCTCGCGGCGCCGGCGACTTCCTTCAAAGATCCGGCGTTGGAGTTGGTTGAAACGCCGGTCATGGTCGAGGTGCCGCTCAAGTACAATTGACCGCTGGCCAGCGGTGTGCCCGCGCCGGGACGGACCCGGACATTCTGCCATGTCAGCGTTGAAGTAGCGCCGCCGGAACTTGCTGATGTGACCGTAAAGGTGATTTGGCTCGTGGTCACTGTCGTGGTGAACGTACCGTCCGTACCCTTAACGCCGTTGATGGCCGGGTTACTGCCGCTGCCAGTCGCTCTGTGAACCAGAACCGTTGGCGCCGTGCCGCCAGTGTCGAAAATGAAGCCGGTAGGCGCGTTGAGGATAATGGTGCTGCTGCCGGTTGTAGTAATTTGGCTCGAGGCAGTCTCGCCATAGCTTGGCCCGGTCAAACTGGTCCAGGTGCCGCCGGTCGTGTCGGCCGAAATCGTAAGGCCGCCGGTCGCTTGCGTGAGTTGCGATGAGTTCACAGCGATCGCGGGGCTGGTGGTTAGCGCAATGGCCGAGTGGGTCACGTTCGAGGCCGTCACGGTGGAGCTGCCTACTGTGTTCAGGGTGATGCTGAATGATTTTGTCCCGGACACCAGCGCTGCATTCGCCGGTAAGCTCGCGGCGGCGTCGCTGGAGTAAATTTTCACTGTGTCATTGGTGCTGATCAAATTCCAGTTGGCGTCCACGGAATTGACTGTGACGCTGAACGACGTGCCCGCGGTTTGACCGTTCGGCGCGCCGGTCTTGCCGCTGGCGCTGCCGGGTGATGCGGTTTCGCCTGGCACGAGCAACTGTAATTTAGCAAAGGCACCAACGTTCACGGTAACACCCGCGCTGGTGGCCGATTGGAGGGCGCCGGCAGCGTCGCTGGCCGTAATCGTCTGGGTGCCGGAGCTCTTGAAAGTGAAGCTGGCTAAATGACCTGTTCCGGAGGCGAGCGTCAAGTTACCCGCGGTGGCACCGTTGTCGTCCGAGATGCTGGCATTGCCGTCCGAGCTGGTGATCGTGACGTTGGTAGTGGCGGTGGTAATGACGTTCCAGTTGGCATCGACCGCGTTCACGGTGATGCCATTGGCAATCGCTGTGCCCGCGGTTTGCGCCGTTGGTGTTCCGGTCTTGCCGGAAGCGGTGCCGGGCGCCGCCGTTTCACCGGGCAGTAAAATCTGAAGTTTCGTCACCACACCGACGTTGACCGAGATGGACGGACTGGTGTTGGCGGTCTTGGTGTTATCCGTGATATCGCTGGCGGTTACCGTGGCGCTGCCGGCAGTCTTTAGCGTTACGCTGAACGTCTTCGTTCCGGAGCTGAGCGCGGCATTGGAGGGCAAGGTCGCGTTGCTGTCCGACGACGTGATACCCACCGTGTCGCCGACCGTGCTCACGACGTTCCAGTTGGCATCTACCGCATTGACCGTGACGTTGAAAGCGGCGCCCGCGGTCTCGGCGCTTGGCGTTCCGGTCTTGCCGCTCGAGGTGCCCGGCGCAGCCGTTTCGCCCGGTGCCAGCAATTGCAATTTCGCGAAAGAAGCGGCATTTACGGTAATCGACGAGCTGGTGTTTGCGGTCTTTGTGCCGTCGGTGACATCAGTCGCGGTCACCGTATCGCTCGGCGTCGTTTTGAGCGTGACGTTGAAGCTCTTCGTGCCGCCCACGAGAGCCGCGTTTGCCGGCAGGACGGCGTTGGCATCGGAGGAAGTAATCCCGACCGTATCACTCACACCCGTGATCAGGTTCCAGTTCGCGTCCACGGCGTTGACCGTGACTGCAAAGGCGCTGCCCGCAATCTGTGCCGTGGCTGTCCCGCTCTTGCCCGTCGAGGTGCCCGGGGCAGCCGTCTCACCGGGTGCTAAAATCTGCAGCTTGCTGAACGCGCCCACACCCACCGCGATAGCCGGACTCGTATTGGTGCCGACGCTCGCGTGAGTCACGTCAGACGCCGTCAAAGTTGAACTGCCCGCAGCTTTGAGAGTCACGCTCAGGCTCTTACTGCCGCTGACCAGGGCGGCGTTGGCCGGTAAAGTGGCATTGGCATCGCTCGACGTGATCGCCACCGTATCATTGGTGTTTACCACGTTCCAGTTGGCATCGACCGAGTTCACAGTCACATTAAAAGCAGTTCCTGCGGTCCGCGCCGAGGGCGTTCCGGTCTTGCCGCTGGTGGTACCCGGCGCACCGGTTTCGCCGGGGACCAATAGTTGCAGTTTCGCGAGCGCTCCGGGATTAATCGTAATCGAAGGACTGGCGCTGGCGCTCTTGCTGCCATCGCTGGTATCTGTTCCGTTAACGGTGGCGGTGCCGGCAGTTTTGAGTGTGACGCTGAACGTCTGAGTGCCGCCAACCAATGCTGCGTTTGCAGGGAGCGTGGCGTTGCTGTCCGAACTGGTAATGCCGACCGTATCGCTCGCACCGCTGACCAAGTTCCAGTTCGCGTCCACCGCGTTCACGGTCACATTGAAGGCTGTGCCGGCGGTTTGTACGTTGGGTGTTCCAGTCTTGCCTGTGGCAGTTCCAGGGGCGACCGTTTCACCAGGAGACAACAACAGCAACTTCACAAACGAGCCCCCGTTTACTGCGATCGCCGGACTGGTGTTCGCCGCGATGCCCGTATGAGTGACGTTCGATGCAGTCAGTGTGGAACTGCCAGCCGTCTTCAACGTTACTGAGAAACTCTTGCTGCCGCCCACAAGCGCAGCGTTGGCTGGCAAGGTTGCGTTTGCATCGCTGGAACTGATGGCAACCGTGTCATTCGTGCTGATCAAATTCCAGTTCGCATCGACAGCGTTCACCGTCACGTTGAAGGCCGCCCCGGCCGTCTGAGCCGTTGGAGATCCCGTCTTGCCACTCACGGTCCCAGGCACTGCGGTTTCGCCGGGAGTCAGCAACATCAGCCTGGCAAACGCTCCGGCGTTGACCGTAATGGTCGGGCTAGAGCTGGCGGTCTTGCTGCCGTCGGACGTGTCAGTCGCTGTCAGCGTGGAAGTTCCGGCTGTGTTGTTTGTAAGACTGAATACTTTAGTGCCGGAGACCAACGCCGCATTCGCGGGGAGGATGCTGTTGGGGTCAGTGCAGGTGAGCGCAACGGTGTCCGCAGCGCTGCTCACCACGTTCCAGTTGGCATCCACCGCGTTAACGGTGACGTTGTAACCGGTCCCGGCGGTCTGCGCGGTGGGTGTACCGGTCTTGCCGGTCGTGCTGCCCGGAGCTGCAGTTTCGCCGGGAACCAGCAATTGCAATTTCACAAACGCCCCGGCAGTGACAGAGATGGAGGAACTGGTGTTGCTCGTCTTGGTGCCGTCGGTGACATCACTGGCGGTAACGGTGCGCGAGCCTGAGTTCTTCAAAGTCACGCTGAACAGTTGCGTGCCGCCCGACAATGCGGCGTTGGACGGCAAGGTTGCATTGGCATCAGACGAGGTGATTGCGACCATGTCAGCGACGTTCGAGACCACGTTCCAGTTCGCATCAACAGCATTCACGGTCACGTTGAAGGCTGTGCCAGCAGCCTGGGTGGCCGGCGTGCCGCTCTTGCCGGTGGCGCTGCCGGGCGAAGCGGTTTCGCCCGGCGCCAAAACCTGGAGCTTGGCGAACGCGCCCACATTGACTGAGATAGAAGGACTGGTGTTGGGTGTGATGCCCGCGTGAGTGACATCGGCCGCGGTCAGTGTCGCGCTGCCGGCGGTTTTCAGCGTCACGCTGAAGCTCCTGGTGCCGCTGACCAGCGCCGCGTTGGCAGGCAATGCTGCGTTGGGATCGCTGGAAGTGATGGTGACGGTGTCGTTGGTATTGACCACATTCCAGTATGCGTCCACAGCGTTGGCAGTGACATTGAACCCTGTCCCAGCCGTTTGGGCACTGGGTGTTCCCGTTTTGCCACTGGCGCTTCCGGGGGAAGCCGTTTCGCCCGGGACCAACAATTGGAGTTTCGCGAAGGCCGCCGGGTTGACTACGACGTTTCCGGAGTTTGTACTGCTCAGGCCGGCGCTCGTAAAGCTGATGGTCATGGTTTCGGCGACCACGTAGCTAAGGTTGGTAAAGGTGACCAGACCGCCGCTGGCTGTGACGGTCGTCGTGCCTTGCAACGCGCCCGTGCCGGTTGCGCGGGTGGCGGTCACCAGGGTGCTGCTGTCGCTGCTGCGCAGGTTGCCTAACTGATCTTCGATCCTCACCACCGGCTGGGTTGCAAACACATTCCCGGCTGTGGCTGTGGCCGAAGGTTGGGTCAGAATGGCCAGCCGGGCGGCGGCACCAGGGTTGACATTAACGTTGGGGCTGGTGTTGGCGGTTAACACGCCGCCCGCGTCGGTCGCCGTGATCGTGCGCGTGCCGGCGGTCTTGAATGTGAAACTTGATAAGGTTTTGGTGCCCGACGCCAACGTCAGGTTGCCTGCGGTCGCCCCATTGTCGTCGGCGATGGTTGCGCTGGTATCGGAGCTGGTGATGGTGACGTTAGTCGTAGCGGACGCAACGACGTTCCAGTTGGCGTCCACGGCGTTTACGACTATGGCATTGGAAATGATTAACCCGGCAGTCTGATCAGAGGGCGTGCCGCTCTTGCCAGTGGACGTGCCCGGCGCGGCCGTTTCGCCTGGCAACAGAATCTGGAGTTTGGTCACTACGCCCGCGTTCACACTAATGAGCGGGCTGGTGTAAGCGGTCTTCGTCCCATCGGTAACATCTGTGCTGGTCACAGTCCAATTGCCGGCAGTCTTGTTCGTCAGCGAGAATGACTTCGTGCCCGCGACCAAAGCCGCATTCGCCGGCAGCACGCCGTTTGGATCAGTCCCGTTGAGGTTGATCGTATCAGTAACAGTGTTCAACAGGTTCCAATTTGCATCCACGGCATTGACGGTCACACTGTAGCCGGTTCCGGCCGTTTGTGCGGTTGGCGTTCCGGTTTTTCCAGTGCTGCTTCCGGGCGCGGCAGTTTCACCTGGGGCCAGCAACTGCAGCTTGGTAAACGCGCCGACGCTCACCGTAATGGACGGCGTCGTGTTCGCGGTCTTGGTTCCGTCGGTGACATCCGTTGCCGTGATTGTACGCGTACCGGAGGTCTTGAGCGTGGCGCTGAAGGTGCCGCTGCCCGACGACAGCGCAGAATTGGCGGGCAGGTCCGCATTGCTATCGGACGATGTAATTGCCACCACATCGCTGACTGTCGGTATGGTGTTCCAGTTCGCATCGACGGCATTGACGGTCACGTTGAACGTCACTCCCGCTGTTTGGGCGGTGGGCGTGCCGATCTTACCGGTACTCGTGCCTGGCGCAGAAGTTTCCCCGGGAGCCAGGATCTGCAATTTGACGAACGTTCCGGCATTTAGCGGGATCGACGAGCTGGTGTTGCTGGCGATGCCGGCGTGCGTCGTGTCCGAGGCAGTTACGGTCGCGCTGCCGCCGGTCTTAAGAGTCACGCTGAAGCTCTTCGTGCCGCCGGAAAGCGCCGCGTTGGCCGGAAGCACAGCGTTGGGGTCACTTGGACTGATCGAGACGGTGTCATTGGTGGAAATGAGGTTCCAGTTGGTGTCCACCGCGTTGACAGTAACATTGAACGCCGTACCGGCCGTCTGGGCCGTCGGCGTGCCAGCTTTGCCGGTGCCGGAGCCTGGTGCCGCGACCTCACCCGGTACCAGTACCTGCAATTTGGCAAACGGGCCGGGGTTTACAGTGATCGTCGAGCTAATGTTTGGCGCCTTGGTCGCATCATCGGCATCCGATGCTGTCACCGTCTGGCCGCCACTGGCCTTGAACACAACACTGAAGGTCCCGGTACCGCCGGCGAGCGCCGCATTGGCAGCCACCGTCGCATTCGTATCGCTGGAGGCTATCGCCACCGTGTCAGTCGCGCTGGTGACCAGGTTCCAGTTCGCATCGACGGCCCTGACTGTCACGTTGAAAGACGTTGCAACTGCTTGAGTTGACGGCGTTCCAGTCTTGCCTATTGCGCTGCCGGGGAAAGCAGTCTCACCAGGGACCAGGATTTGCAGCTTCGCGAATGCGTCAGCACTGACAGTAATCGCCGGGCTGGTGTTGTTGGTGCTGCCGGCGTGGGTCACGTCAGAAGCGGTCACGGTCGCAGAGCCAGCAGTCTTAAGCGTCAAGGCCAGGACTTTGCTGCCGCCGACCAGCGCGCTGTTGGCTGGCAATGCACCGTTGGTATCGCTGGAGGTAATCGCGACCGTATCGTTCGTGTTGATCAGGTTCCAATTGGCGTCCACGGCATTGACCGTGACATTCAACGCTGTCCCAGCCGTCTGCGGCGAAGGGGAGCCAGTCTTGCCCGCGGCCGATCCTGGCAGCGCTGTCTCCCCCGGGACTAGCAGTTGGAGTTTGGCGAAACCCCCGGGATTGATGGTGACTGCGGAGGAAACAGAAGGCGTCTTGCTGTTGTCAGTCGAATCGCCGGCTGTGAGTGTCGAGCTGCCCGCGGTCTTGAGGGTGACGCTCAACGTTCTTGTGCCATTAATCAAAGCGGCGTTTGCCGGCAACGAGGCATTGACATCGCTGGAGGTGATTCCAACAGTGTCGCTGACGCTGGTTACCAGGTTCCAGTTCGCGTCCACGGCGTTAACTGTCACGTTGAAGGCGGTGCCGGCGGTCTGCGCATTAGGCGTGCCGGTCTTGCCGTTCGCGGTTCCGGGCGCGGTCGTCTCGCCCGGGACCAGCAATTGCAGTTTCACAAATCCGGCAGCATTGACAGGAATCGTAGCGCTGGTGTTTGCGGTCTTTGTGCCATCGGTGACATCGGTCGCGGTCACCGTGCCGCTTGGCGCTGTTTTGAGAGTGACATTGAAGTTCTTCGTGCCGCCGACGAGCGCCGCGTTGGCCGGCAAGATGGCGTTTGCGTCGGAAGAGGTAATCCCAACCGTATCGCTCGCGCTCGCGATCAGGTTCCAGTTGGCATCGACCGCATTGACTGTCGCGGTGAATGCCGTGCCGGCGGTCTGGGCCGTGGGCGTGCCAGTCTTGCCCGTCGAGCTGCCCGGAGCGGCCGTCTCACCCGGCGCCAGGATCTGCAACTTGGTGAACGCGCCGACGCTGATCGGGATCGAGGCGCTCGTGCTGGCGGTGATCCCGCCTTGCGTAACATCCGAAGCCGTCAGGGTCGCGCCGCCTGCGGTCTTGAGCGTCACACTCACGCTTCGAGTGCCGCTGACCAGCGCGGTATTGGATGGCAGCGTCGCATTAGCGTCGCTGGAAGTAATCCCGACCGTGTCATTGGTGTTGACGACGTTCCAGTTGGCATCGACGGCGTTAACCGTCACGTTGAAAGCCGTGCCTGCCGTCTGGGCTGACGGTGTGCCTGTTTTGCCGGAGCCGGTTCCTGGCGAGGCGGTTTCGCCCGGCGCCAGCACTTGCAGCTTCACAAAGGTTCCGGCGTTGATGTTCGCGGAGGAACTGGTGCTGGCGGTCTTGGAGCCGTCGGTGCTGTCCGTCGCGGTGACGGTGGCAGTGCCCGCCGTCTTGAATGTGACGCTGAATGTCTTAGTGCCGGCAACGAGCGCTGCGCTGGCAGGCAACACCGCGTTGGCATCGCTGGAAGTGATCGCCACGGTATCGGTCGCGGTATTGATGAAATTCCAATTCGCATCCACGGCGTTGACAGTGACATTAAATGCGGTGCCCGCGGTTTGTGCCGTTGGTGAGCCCGTTTTACCGGTGGCGCTGCCCGGAGCGGCAGTTTGACCAGGCAGCAAGACCAGCAGTTTGGCGAATGTTCCCACGCCAACAGTGATGGAGGGGCTGGTGTTGGACGTAATCCCGGTGTGAGTCACATCGGAGGCAGTCACGGTCGCGCTGCCGGCCGTCTTGAGCGTTACGCTGAAGCTGTTCGTCCCGCTCACCAGCGCGGCATTGCCGGGCAAGGCAGCGTTTGTGTCAGTGGATGTGATGGCCACGGTGTCATTGGTGTTGATCACGTTCCAGTTGGCATCGACGGCGTTCACAGAAACGCTGAAGGCGGCGCCGGCAGTTTGCGCCGAGGGTGTGCCGGTCTTGCCATTAGTGGTTCCTGGCGCCGCCGTTTCACCGGGCACCAGCAATTGCATTTTCGCGAACGCGCCCGCGTTCACCTGGATGGCCGGGCTGGTGTTGGCGGTCTTCGTGCCGTCGATCGCGTTGGTCGCGGTCAAGGTCCAACCATTGGTCGTGGCCGTTCGGAAGGTGACGCTCAAGGACACAGTGCCCGAAACCATCGCGGTGTTGGCGGGCAAGATCGGGTTGGGGGCCGAAGAAGTCAGGCCGACCGTGTCGCTCACGGTGTTGACTACGTTCCAGTTCGCATCCACTGCGTTTACAGTCACATTGAACGCCGTACCGGCGGTCTGCGCGGTAGGCGTGGCCGTCTTTCCTGTTGGTGTGCCCGGGGCCGCGGTTTCACCGGGAGCCAGCAATTGCAGTTTCACAAACGAGCCGCCGTTGATCGTGATGGCAGCACTTGTATTGGCCGTCTTGGTTCCGTCCGTGATATCGCTGGCGGTCACCGTGCGGCTGCCGACGGTCTTGCAAGTGACGCTGAAAGTTTGCGTGCCGCCGACCAGCGCCGCGTTGGCCGGAAGGACTGCATTGGCGTCACTGGAGGTAATTCCCACGACGTCGCTGGCGGTGGAAATCAAATTCCAATTGGCGTCCACGGCGTTGACCGTGACATTGAACGCGACTCCGGCGGCTTGAGCAGTCGGCGTTCCGGTCTTACCGCTCGCTGTGCCCGGCGCGGAGGTTTCACCCGGCGCAAGCGCCTGGACTTTGACGAACGCGCCCGGGTTGACCGTGATCGCCGGACTGCTGCTGCCCGTGATCGACACGTGCGTCACGTCCGACGCGGTCACGGTGGCGCTGCCGGCGGTTTTAAGCGTGACGCTGAAGCTCCTGGTGCCGCTTACCAGGGCAGCATTGGCGGGCAAGGCTGCATTCGCGTCGCTGGAACTGATCGCGATCGTGTCGTTGGTGTTTATCACGTTCCAGTTGGCATCGACGGCGTTGACCGTCACGTTGAACGCAGTGCCGGCCGTCTGCGCCGCTGGAGTTCCGGTTTTGCCGCTGGGCGTTCCTGGCGCCGCCGTTTCACCGGGCACCAGCAATTGCAACTTGGCGAACGCGCCCGAGCTGACCACGACGTTGCTCGAGGTCGCACTGGTCAGGCCGCTGCTGCTAAAGACGATGTTGATCGTCTCGGCGATCGGGTAGCTCAGATTTGCAAATGAGGCCACACCACCGCTGGTGGTTGCAGTCGTGGTGCCTTGCAGCGCGCCGGTGCCGGTGCCGCGGGCCGCGGTGATGACGGTGCTGCTATCCCCACTGCGCAAGTTGCCATATTGATCCTCGATTCGCACGACCGGCTGCGTGGCGAACGCCGCGCCCGCCGTCGCCGTGGCCGAGGGCTGTGTTTGAATGGTCAATCGTGTCGCCGGGCCCGCATTGACGTTTACACTGGCGCTTGTGCTGGCGGTCAGCAAGGCTGCGGCATCCGTGGCCGTGATGGTGCGGCTGCCTGACGTCTTGAAGGTGAAGCTCGACAATGCTCGCGTGCCCGCGACCAGAGTCATATTGCCTGCAGTCGCGCCATTGTCATCGGCAATGGTCGCGCTGCCGTCCGTGCTCGTGATGGTCACGTTGGGAGTCGAACTGGTTACCACGTTCCAGTTGGCATCAACCGCACTGACAACCACACCGTTGGTCAAGCCGACGCCAGCGACTTGATCCGACGGCGTGCCGCTTTTGCCGGTCGTTGTGCCCGGCGCGGCAGTCTCGCCCGGCAGCAGTATCTGCAGCTTGGTGACTGCGCCGACATTTACGGTGATCAGAGGGCTGGTGTACGCGGTTTTCGTCCCGTCCGTGACATCGGTGGCGGTTACGGCCCAGGCCCCAGCCGTTTTGTTGGTCAGTGAGAAAGCTTTCGTGCCGGAGACGAGTGCCGCATTGGCCGGCAGGACGTCGTTCAAATCACTTGAATTGATGTTAATCACATCGGTCGCGCTGCTGACCAGGTTCCAATTTGCGTCAACTGCATTCACCGTCACGCTGTAGCCCGTGCCCGCTGTTTGCGCCGTGGGGCTGCCCGTCTTACCGCTCACTGTGCCGGCAGCGGCGTTTTCGCCCGGCGCCAGCAATTGGAGTTTCACAAACGCTCCAACGTTGACGGTGAAGGAAGGGCTGGTGTTGGCCGATTTGGTGCCGTCTGTAACGTCGCTGGCGGTGATCGTGCGCGAGCCGGCGGTCTTGAGCGTCACGCTGAAGCTGCCGCTGCCGGCCGAGAGCGGCGCATTCGCCGGCATACTCGCATTACTATCGCTTGAAGTAAGTCCGACCGTGTCGGAAACAGTCGGCACGATGTTCCAGTTCGCATCGACAGCATTGACCGTCACAGTGAATGCCGTACCAACGGTTTGAGCCAGCGGCGTTCCGGTTTTGCCCGTGCTTGTGCCCGGCGCCGCTGTTTCGCCCGGCAGCAATAGCTGCAGCTTGGTAAAGCCTCCGGAATTGACCGGAATCCCGGCGCTCGTGTTGCTGGCAATGCCGGTGTGCGTTGTGTCGGATGCCGTCACCGTCGCATTCCCGCCCGTTTTCAACGTCACGCTGAAAGCCTTCGTGCCGCCCGACAGCGCGGCGTTCGCGGGCAGGACCGCGTTTGCGTCACTTGAGGTAATCGCCACCGTGTCGTTGGTATTAATCAAATTCCAATTCGCGTCCACTGCATTCGCGGTGACGTTGAAGGCGACGCCGGCCGTCTGCACCGTTGGCGTGCCTGTCTTGCCCGTGGCAGACCCAGGCGCGGCGGTTTCGCCCGGCGCCAGCACTTGTAGTTTGGCGAAAGCGCCCGCGTTGACGGTAATCGCCGGGCTGGTATTGGGCGTCTTGCTTCCGTCGAACGCGTCTGAAGCCGTCAAGGTGCTCGAGCCGATGGTGCGGAACGTGACGCTCAGGGTCTTCGTGCCGGCGACCAGCGCCGTGTTGAGCGGCAGGGCGGCATTGATGTCCGACGACGTGATCGCAACTGTATCGACTACCGCGCTCACCAGGTTCCAATTGGCATCGACCGCTCGAACGGTGATGGTGAAAGCGGTCCCGGCGGTTTGCCCCGCAGCGGTGCCGGTCTTGCCGGCGGCCGTTCCGGGCGCGGCCGTTTCGCCCGGCGCCAACAATTGCAGTTTTACAAAGGCCCCGGCGTTGACGGTGATCGAGGGACTTGTATTAGCCGTCAGAGTGCCAGCCGCATCGCTGGCGGTGACGGTACGCGTGCCGGCGGTTTTGAAGGTGAGGCTCGATAACGTCCGCGTGCCGGCTACCAGTGTCAGATTGCCCGCCGTGGCACCGTTGTCGTCGGCAATCGCGGCGTTGGCGTCCGAACAGGTGATAGTCACATTGGGAGTGGCGCTGCTCACGACGTTCCAGTTGGCATCGACCGCATTCACCGTGATGCCGCTCGAGATCGCCGCGCCTGCTGACTGTGAGCTCGGGGTGCCGGTCTTGCCGGTGGCCGTGCCCGGCGCGGCGCTTTCTCCAGGCAATAGCAGTTGCAATTTCACCACTGGGCCGACATTCACAGATATCGCCACGCTCTGCGCCGGTATCGCCGGGTTGGTCACATCCGAAGCGGTCACGCTCCGGTTGCCGGCGGTCTTTAACGTCACGCTGAACGTTCCACTGCCATTCACCAACGCCGCATTGGTCGGCATGCTGGCGTTGGGATCAGTCGAGCTCAACGCCACGGTGTCATTGGTGCTGACGACGTTCCAGAAGCCATCGACCGCTTTGACAGTGACGTTGAACGCCGTGCCGGCCGTTTGCGAGCTGGGCGAGCCACTCTTCCCCGTGGTGGTCCCCGGCGCCGCAGTTTCGCCCGGCGCAAGCAGTTGTAGTTGCGTGAATGCCGCCGGGCTGACCACGACATTGCTCGAAGTCGCCGAACTCAACCCGCTGGCGCTGAACACAATCGTCATGGTCTCGGCGACTTTGTATGACAGATTTGTGAATGTGACTACGCCGCCGGAAACGACCAGGTTCGTCGTCCCCCGCAGCACACCCGTGCCGGTGCTGCGGGCGGCGGTAATCACCGTCGCATTGTCGCTGCTTTGCAAGTTGCCGAACGCATCCTCGATGCGAACCACGGGCTGTTGCGAAAAGAGCACGCCGGCGGTCGCGGTTGCGGACGGCTGGGTTTGAATCGTCAAGCGGCTTGCCGGAGCCGCGCTGATCGTGAAGGCGCCGCTTTCGCCGGTGGACAGCGCGCCGCTGCTGGCGGTCAGCTTTTTGGTCCCTGCCAGGTTGATGCTGAGATCATCGAAAGTGGCCAGGCCGTTCGTATCGGTGTTGCGGGTAGTTGTGCCGCTCAGCGTTCCCGTGCCCGTGCTCAGGGTCATGGCCACTGCGCCGGCCGGCGCGCCGTTTCCAAAGGTGTCCTGCGCCTGCACAGTCACCGCGGGACTTAGCGTCGCTCCGGCCTGTGCGTCGCTCGGCGGCTGAACGAGAACCAGGCTGGTGACGGCGGCGGCGCTGACTACGACGTTGCTGGAAGTTGCCGCCAGCAACCCTGACGCGTTGAAATCGATCGTCAGGGTCGTCGCCACATTGTGCGAAAGATTTGTAAAGGCAGCCACACCGCCCGCCGCGGTGATGCTGGTCGTGCCTTGCAGAACCCCGCTGCCGGCGTTGCGGATCGCGGTGACCACGGTGCTGTTGTCGGCGCTTCGCAGGTTATTGAACTGGTCCTCGACGCGAATCACCGGTTGCTGCGCAAACGCAACGCCCGCCGTCGCCGTCAACGAGGGCTGGGTCAGGATGGCCAGATGATGAGCCGGCGCCGGATTGACCGCGATCGTCCCGGAGGTAGCGTTGCTCAAACTACCGCTCGAGAAAACAATCGTGATGTTCGTCGCGACATTATGAGACAGATTTGAGAACGCAGCGACGCCACCCGCCGCAGTTGCCGTAAGGGTGCCCTGAAGCGTTCCGCTGCCGGCGCCTCGGGCGGCGGTCACCACGATGCTGCTGTCCGTGCTGCGTAGATTGCCAAATTGATCCTCGATCCGGATTTGGGGCTGCGGGACGAACGCGACGCCAGCGGTCGCGGTGCTCGGCGGTTGCGTCAGGATCGTCAGTTTGTTGGCGGCCGCCGGATTGACCGTGACGTTCCCGGACGTAGTGCCAACTAAACTGCCGCTGCCGAAATCGACCGTAATCGTTTCGGCTTTGTTGTAGGAGAGATTGGCGAAAGTCGCCAGGCCGTTCACGGTGGTGACGCTGGTCGTGCCTTGCAGGGCCGCCGTCCCCGCGTTGGGCGTCGCCGTCACCACCGTGCTGCTATCCCAGGTCACCAGGTTCCCGAAGCTATCGAGGAGGCGGACTACTGGAGCCGGGGAGAAGGTCGCGCCGGCGGTGGCCGTGGCCGGAGGTTGCGTCTGAATCGCCAGGCTGGTCGCGGCGGCTGGGTTCACTGTGAAAGTGGTGCTCACCCCGCTGCTTAACCCACCGGCGCTGACACTCAGTTGCTTGCCAGCGCCCGCCGCATCGATCCGCAAATCGGTGAATGAAATCGTTCCACTGCCCGCGCCCGTGCCGATGTCCAAGGTGGTAGTGCCTTGCATCGGGCCCGTGCCGGCGCTCAAGCTGATGTTCACATTCACGTTGGCGGGTAAGCCGACGACCGAGTTATTTCCGAAGGCGTCCTGGCTGCTCACAACGGGTTGCGTGCCGAACACCGCGCCCGCCGTCGCGTTGCCCGGCTGAGTCGTGAAGGCCAGCGCTGTAGCCGCGGCCGGGCTGATCGTAATGGTTGTCGATGTGGTGCTCGAGAGGCTGCCGCTGCTGAACAGGATCGTGATGTTTGTGGCGACGTTGTGCGACAGGTTTGCGTAGGTCACTATGCCGTTGGCGGCTGTTACACTGGCCGTGCCCTGCAATGTCCCGCTTCCTGCGCTTCGGCTGGCGGCGACCACAGTCGTGTTATCCGCATTCCCATTCGTCGAATTGCGCACGTTGCCGAACTGATCCTGCACCTGCAAGACTGGTTGTTGCGCAAAAACCACTCCTGCCGACGCGGTCGCGGAAGGCTGCGTCTGAATCGCCAGTCTGCTGGCCGCGCCCGCCACCTCGCGCAACGCGCCCAAATTCGCGTTGGTCGTCATGCCCACGACTGTAGCTGTTCCGCTGACGGTCAGGTTGCCAGTGGCCAACGGAGTGCCGGCGGTGGGGCGAACCCGAACGTTTTGCCAGGTCATTTTGGAAAGTGTGCTTCCACTGCTACTGGACGTAACCGTGAAAGTGATCTGGGTGGTTGTGATCGAGGTCATCGAGAAGGAGGTGCCAGCGTTCGGAGCGCCGTTAATGTTGGCCGATCCACTGCCGCCGATTCTTTGAATGAACACACTCGGGGCCGTGCCGCCCGTATCGAAAATGAACCCGCTCGGCACATTGAGCACGATCGTGCCCGTGCCCACGTTGCCGCTGGCGTTTTCGGTGTAGGTTGGCCCGGTCAAGCTGGTGAACGTGCCCCCGGCAGTGTCTGCCGGGATGGCATTGCCGCCCGTGGCCTGGGTGAAGGGGGGCAGGCTGACGGTGATGGCCGAGCTGGTATTGGCGGCGTAGCTGCCATAGCTCAGGTCAGTGGCTGTGACCGTAAAGGTCCCATTGGTGTTGAACGAGACCAGGAAAATCTGCGTTCCAGCGCCAAGCGCGACGACGGGCGGCAAGGTGGCTGTGCCATCACTCGCGGTAATGCCTACAGTATCGCTAACCGTGTTGACCAGGTTCCAATTCGCATCGACTGCGTTCACGATAACACTGAACGCAGTGAACGCGCTTTGAGCCGCGGGCGTGCCGGTCTTGCCGGATGCGCTGCCAGGCGCCGCTGTTTCGCCAGGAACCAGCAATTGCAATTTTGCGAACGCCCCCGCTCCCACATTCACGCTGCCGCTCGTATTTGCAGCAAGCGTTCCTGCCGCATCCGTCGCGGTAATCGTTCGCGTGCCGGCAGCCTTGAAAGTGAACGTCGAGAGCGTGCGCGTGCCGGAGGCGAGGCTCATATTTCCCGCCGTCGCACCGTTGTCATCGGCAGCGCTGGCGTTGGCATCTGAGCTGGTGATGATCACATTGGGCGTTGCGCTGCTCACGATGTTCCAGTTCGCATCGACCGCGTTTACTACGACTCCGCCCACGATCGAGCTGCCCGCTGTCTGGTCCAAAGGCGTCCCGACTTTGCCGGTAGCAGTTCCTGGCGCGGCCGTTTCGCCCGGCAGCAAAATCTGCAGCTTCGTCACCGTCCCGCCATTGATGGTCAGTGCCGGGCTGGTGTTTGCCGTCCTGGTGTTATCAGAAATGTCGCTGGCCGTAAGGGTTGCGCTGCCGGCTGTTTTTAGAGTGACGCTGAAAACCCTGGTTCCGGCGGTCAGCGCGGCATTCGACGGAAGGGCCGCGTTCGCATCGCTGGAGGTCAGGCCCGCAACGTCGGTCACGCTGTTGACCAGGTTCCAGTTGGCATCTACGGCATTGACCGTCACGTTGAAGGCGGTGCCCGCAGTGCGAGCAGTCGGTGTGCCGGTTTTGCCGGCGGTCGTGCCGGGCGACGCCGCTTCGCCCGGAACCAGCAACTGCAACTTCGCGAACGCGCCGGCACTCACGGTGAACGACGGACTGGTGTTGGCCGTCTTGCTGGCGTCGCTGACATCGCTGGCCGTTACTGTCTGACTGCCGGCAGTCTTCAACGTCACGTTCAAGGTTGCGGATCCCGCAACCAGCGCGGCATTGGAAGGCAAAACAGCATTGGCATCCAATGAGGTGATCCCGATCGTATCGTTCGCATTGGTGACGAGATTCCAGTTCGCATCGACAGCGTTGACGTTCACACTGAATGCCGCGCCGGCGGTCTGAGTGGCCGGCGTGCCGGTTTTGCCTGTGCTGCTCCCGGGCGCGGCGCTTTCCCCAGGCATCAGTAATTGCAACTTCGCTAACAGCCCGGGGTTCAGCGGTATCGCTGCACTCGTGTTGGACAGGATCGACCCGTGCGTGACGTCCGTGGCGGTGACGGTTGCCGTGCCGGCCGACTTGAGTGTCACGCTGAACGATTTTGTTCCCGAGACGAGCGCGGCATTGGCCGGGAGCGCGGCATTTACGTCGCTGGAGGTAATCGCCACCGTGTCGTTGGTATTGATCTTGTTCCAGTTGGCATCTACCGCGTTGACCGTCACCGTGAAGGCGGTGCCGGCGGTCTGAGTTGCGGGCGTGCCGGTCTTGCCCGAGGCCGTGCCGGGCGCGGCAGTCTCGCCCGGAACCAACAGTTGGAGTTGGCTGAGCGCGCCCGGATTCACCGTGATCGATGGGCTGGTATTGGCAGTCTTCGTAATGTCGGTAAGATCGCTCGCGGTAATAGTCGCGCTGCCCGCGGTCTTGAGCGTCATCGAAAAAGTTTGCGTCCCATTGCTTAACGCGGCATCCGAGGGCAGACTTGCGTTGCTGTCCGAAGAAGTAATTCGCACTGTGTCGCTGATGTTCGTGACGAGGTTCCAATTCGCGTCCACCGCGTTCACGGTCACCGTGAACGCCGTGCCGGCGGTTTCAGCCGCAGGCGTTCCCGTCTTGCCCGAAGCCGTCCCGGGCGCGGCCGTCTCACCCGGCGCGAGCAATTGCAGCTTGGCGAATCCGCCCGCGCTCACCACGACGCTGCTGGAGGTCGCATTGCTCAGGGTGCCGCTGGTGAAGAGAATCGTCATCGCTTCCGCCACCGGATAACTGAGGTTGCTGAAGCTGGCGACGCCGCCACTGGCCGTTGCCGTAGTCGTGCCTTGCAGCGTCCCCGTGCCGCTGCCGCGCGCGGCGGTGACCGCCGTGGTGTTGTCACTGTTGCGCGAATTACCGAACTGGTCCTCGATCCGCACCTGAGGCTGTGGCGCAAACGCCACGCCCGCGGTCGCCGTGATCGATGGCTGCGTCAGGATGGTCAATTTGTTGGCCGCCGCCGGACTGACGACAACGCTGCCGGAGGTCGCGCCCGCCAGCGTGCCGCCGTTGAAGTCGATGGTGATGCTCTCGGCCTTGTTGTAGGAGAGATTCGCGAAGGTCGCCAGGCCGTTCACCGCCGTCGCACTCGTAGTTCCTTGCAAGGATGCTGTGCCGGCGTTGCGGGTGGCGGTTACCACAGTGCTGTTGTCTGAAGTTACCAGGTTGCCAAACGCGTCCTCGATCCGCACCACGGCAGCATTTGAAAACGTCGCGCCGGCCGTGGCTGTGGCCGGCGGCTGCGTCGCAATGGTCAGCCGGCTGGCCGCGGCCGTGCCAACAGTGAACGCGCTGCTCAGGCCGCTGCTCAAGCCGGTGGCGCTTGCGGTCAATTGCTTGGTTCCCGTCGTGTCGATTTCCAAATTGTTGAAATTGACGGTCCCGTTCCCTGCCGCCGTGCCGATGTCCAGGGTCATCGTGCCTTGCAATGGTCCTGTTCCGCTGCTGAGCGTCACGGAAACGTTCAAATTGGCAGGCAAGCCGGAGGTCGAGTCATTGCCAAAACTATCCTGACTCTTCACTACCGGCTGCGCGGCAAACGCCGAACCCGCAGTGGCTCCTGAGGGCTGCGTCGTGAAAACCAAACTGGTCGCCGCGGCGGGACTGACTGCGATCGAAGTTGAAGTCGCGCTGGTCAGGCTGCCGCTGCTGAAAAGAATCGTGATATTGGTCGCGACGTTATGGGAGAGCCCACTGTAGTTCACCAATCCATCTGAGGCGGTGATACTCGTGGTCCCTTGCAGCGTCCCACTGCCGGCGCTGCGGCTGGCGGTCACCACCGTGGAACTATCGGAGGTGCCATTCGCCGAGTTACGGATATTCCCAAATTGATCCTGCACCTGTAGGACAGGTTGTTGAGCGAAAGCGACACCGGCTGTCGCCGTCGCCGAGGGCTGGGTCTGGATCACCAACTGGTTCGCAGCGCCCGACACTTCGCGCAGCGTCCCGAAATTCGAGTTGGTCGTTACCGTCGCGAGGCTGGCGGTCCCGGTGACCTTTAGATTGCCGCTGGCCAGTGGTGCGCCTGTTGTTGGCCGGACCCGGAGGTTTTGCCATGTCAATTTGCACAACACACTATTGGCGCTGGTGCTGGTCACTGTGAAGGTCATTTGGGTCGTCGTGACGGTGGTTATCGCGAGCGAGCTGCCGCTGCTGACTCCATTGATGTTGTTGCCGGCATTGCCGCCGCCGCTCAGCCGGTCGATTCGAACCGTGGGCGCCGTCCCGCCAGTATCAAAGACAAACCCACTCGGCACGCTCAGCACGATTGTGCCCGTGCCAACGTCCCCAGCGATCTTTTCGGAATAGGAGGGCCCGGTCAGGTTTGTATATGCTCCGCCGGTGCTGTCGGACGAGATGGAGCTGCCGCCTGTCGCCCCAGCGAATTGGACGGCGCCCGAGACGCTGATGGCTGGGCTGGTATTGGCAGTCTTAGTGCCATCGGTTGCATCGGTTGCAGTGACGGTCTGCGAGCCGGTCGTCCCGAAGGTCACACTGAACACCTGTGTGCCTGCAGCCAGAGCGGCATTCGCTGGCAGCGTCGCCGCCCCATCGCTCGAAGTAATCGCTACGGTGTCGCTGGCCGTGGAGACCAGGTTCCAAGAGGCATCGACGGAGTTAACCGTCACGTTGAACGCAGTCCCTATGTTTTGGCCGATCGGCGCGCCGGTCTTTCCAGACGCGGTGCCCGGGGCAGCCGTTTCACCGGGCACGAGCAGTTGCAACTTCGTGAACGCTCCGGTGTTGACCGTCACGGACGGGCCGGTGTTTGCAGTGATGGCGGAGTGTGTCACGTCCGATGCCGTGAGCGTCGCGCTGCCCGCCGTCTTGAGGGTCACACTGAAAGATTTCGTTCCGCCCGCCAGCGCAGCGTTCGATGGTAAGGTGGCGTTGGCATCGGTGGAACTGATCGCCACCGTGTCGTTGGTGCTGACGATGTTCCAGTTCGCATCCACAGCGCTAACCGTTACAGTGAAAGCTGTGCCTGCCGTTTGGGCGACAGGGGAGCCCGTCTTGCCCGTCGGCGAACCTGGCGCGGCAGTTTCCCCCGGCATCAGGATTTGAAGCTTGGAAAACACTGCTGGGTTCACGGTAATGGCAGAGCCGGTGCTGGCGAGCTTGCTGCCATCTGTTATATCCGTCGCCGTGACAGTGGCGCTGCCAATGGTCTTGAGAGTCACGCTGAAGCTCTTGATTCCCCCCACCAGCGCAGCATTGGAAGGCAGCGTTGCATTGCTGTCCGAGGAACTGATGCTGACCGTGTCTGTCGCGCTGCTCACCAGGTTCCAGTTCGCGTCCACGGCGTTGACGGTTACATTGAAGGCCGTGCCGGCGTTCTGAGTGTTGGGTGTGCCGGTCTTGCCCGAAGCAGAACCAGGCGCGGCGCTTTCACCGGGGGCAAGGAGTTGAAGCTTTGCAAAAGCGCCGGTGTTGACAGTGAGTGAGGGCGTTGTGTTTGCCGGTTTTGATCCATCCGTCGTATCAGTAGCCGTCACAGTCGCGTTGCCGGCGGTCTTGAGTGTCATGCTCAGAGTTGTTGTGCCGGAGGAAAGGGCCGTGCTTGCCGGCAAGCTCGCGTTCGTATCCGAAGAACTGAGGCTGACCGTGTCTGCAACATTGGTCACTACGTTCCAGTTCGCATCTACGGCATTGACCGTGACACTGAATGCCGTCCCCGCAGTTCGAGCCGAAGCGGTTCCAGTCTTGCCGGTGGCGGTGCCCGGGGCGGCCGTTTCGCCCGGCGCCAGGATTTGAAGCTTTGTGAATCCGCCCGAGTTAAGAACGATAGCCGGGCTGGTGTTGCTGCTGATTGCGGCGTGAGTCACGTCCGATGCGGTGACGGTCGCGCTGCCAGCCGCTTTGAGTGTGACACCGAAGGTCTTGGTACCGCTCACCAGCCCTGCATTGGCCGGCAGAACTGCGTTGGCGTCGCTGGAAGTTATCGCGACCGTATCGTTGGTGGTGATCACGTTCCAGTTTGCATCGACGGCATTCACCGTCACGTTGAATGCAGTTCCTGAGGTTTGCGAATTTGGAGTGCCGGTCTTGCCGGCTGCCGTGCCTGCAGCAGCAGCCTCACCCGGTACAAGAAGTTGCAGTTTGGCGAAGGAGCCTGCGTTAACTGTAATACTTGAGCTCGAGCCGGCCGTCTTCGTAATGTCAGTAATATCACTCGCGGTCACCGTCGCCGTGCCTGCAGTCTTCAGCGTCACACTGAAACTTTGCGTGCCACCGCCCAGCGCGGCGTTAGAAGGCAAACTGGCGTTCGCATCTGTCGATGTTATTCCGACCGTATCGGCCACGTTTGTTACCAGGTTCCAGTTGCTGTCCACGGCATTAACCGTCACGTTGAAGGCGCTGCCCGCGGTCTGAGCGGTGGCTGTTCCAGTTTTGCCGCTGGCGGTCCCCGGCACCGCTGTTTCACCCGGCGCGAGAATTTGCAGCTTGGCGAAGGAGCCCGCACCGACAGAGATCGTCGGGCTTGTGTTGGCCGCTTTGGTTCCATCAGTCGCGTCGCTGGCGGTTACGGTCGCGCTGCCGGCGCTTTTCAAAGTCACGCTGAAACTCCTTGTGCCGCTCGCCAGCGCTGCGTTGGCTGGCAGTCCTGCGTTGCTGTCGGATGAGGTGATGGCGATCGTATCGCTGACATTGGTCAGCACGTTCCAGTTGCCGTCCACTGCGTTGACGATAAGAGTGAAGGCGCTGCCTGCTGTCTGCGGGCTCGGTGTTCCGGTCTTGCCCGTCGGGGTTCCCGGCGCTGCGGATTCGCCCGGCGTCAAGAGCTGCAGTTTGGTGAATGCTCCGGAATTCACCGTAATTGCCGGACTCGTGTTGGCCGTTTTCGAATTGTCAGTGACATCGCTGGCCGTCAGCGTCGCGCTGCCGGCGGTCTTAAGCGTCACGCTCAGCACTTTGGTTCCCGAAACCAAAGCCGCGTTGCCTGGCAGGCTGGCGTTGCTGTCCGACGAGGTAATGCCAACGGTGTCGCCCACGCTGTTCACCAGGTTCCAATTGGCATCGACTGCATTGACCGTAACATTGAAAGCCGTCCCCGCCGTTTGGGCCGATGGTGTCCCGGTCTTGCCGCTCGCGGTGCCCGGCGCGGCCGTTTCGCCCGGCGCCAGCAATTGCAGTTTCGCGAACGCGCCTGCCGCAACAGTTATGGCGCCGCTCGTATTGGGCGATTTGCTCCCATCGCTGCTGTCGGTGGCAGTGACTGTCCGGCTGCCGGCGGTATTCAAAGTAACGCTGAAGCTCTGACTGCCGGCCACCAGCGCGGCATTCGTGGGCAAGGTTGCATTGCTGTCGGAAGAGCTGATTGCCACCGTATCGGTTGCGTTGGTCAGGATATTCCAGTTGGCATCTACGGCGTTGACGAGCACCGTAAAGGCGGTTCCCGCATTCTGAGACACCGGAGTCCCGGATTTTCCGGTGGGGCTGCCAGGCACGGCGTTTTCCCCGGGCGCCAAAATCTGCAGTTTTGCAAAGGCGCCTACTGAAACGGTAATCGTCGGGCTGGTGCTGCTGCCCGTGGCCGGGTGCGTCGTGTCCGCCGCCGTCACGGTTGCGTTGCCTGCCGTCTTCAGGGTGACGCTGAAAGTCTTGCTGCCGTTGACCAGCCCGGCGTTGGCCGGTAGAACAGCGTTAGGATCGGTGGAAGTGATGGCCACGGTATCGTTCGTACTGACTACGTTCCAATTCGCGTCAACGGCGTTGACCGTTACGTTGAACGCCGTCCCGGCGGATTGCGAATTTGGCGTGCCGGTCTTTCCATTGAGAGTTCCCGGCGCGACCGTTTCGCCCGGCGCAAGCAATTGCAGCTTCACAAAAGTGCCTGCCGTTACCGTAATCGCAGCACTCGTGCTCGCCGTTCTTGTCCCATCAACCAGATCGGTTGCCGTAGTCGTGAAGCTGCCGGCCGTATTGAACGTGACGCTGAACGTCTGTGTGCCGACGCTGAGTGTGGCAGTCGCCGGGAGCGAGGCGTTGCTGTCAGTAGCAGTGATGCCGACCGTGTCGGCAGCCGAACTGACGACGTTCCAGTTTGCATCCACCGCATTGACCGTGAGATTGACTGGGGTCCCCGCCGCTTGAGGCGTGGGCGTGCCGCTCTTGCCGGTGGGGCTGCCTGGCGCGGCCGATTCGCCAGGGGCGAGCAACTGGAGCTTTGCAAAGGAACCGGCATTAACAGAGATGGCGGAACTGGTACTGGCGAGGATGCTGACGTGCGTGACATCAGACGCGGTCACTGTCTTGCTTCCCGCGGTTTTCAGGGTCACGTTAAAGGTTTGCGTGCCCAAGACCAGCGCCGCGTTACTCGGCAAAGTTGCGTTGCTGTCGCTCGAGGTGATGCTCACTAGATCGTTGGTCGAGACTAAATTCCAGTTGGCATCGACCGCGTTCACCGTCACCGTGAATGCGCTGCCCGCCACCTGGGCCGAAGGTGTTCCTGACTTGCCATTGGTCGTTCCGGGCGCCGCCGATTCGCCGGGAGCCAGGATTTGCAACTTCGCAAATGCGCCCGCCAGGACCTGGAGTGATGGAGTAATGGAGTTCTGGATTCCAGGGTGGGTAACGTCCGAGGCTGTGACAGTGGCGCTGCCGGCAGTTTTGAGAGTCACACTGAAAGTGCCACTGCCACCGGCCAGAGCCGCGTTGGCCGGCGAGGTGGCGTTTACATCACTTGAGGTAATCGCCACCGTGTCGTTGGTACTGATTAAGTTCCAGTTGGCATCGACAGACCTGACTGTCACGTTGAAAGCGGTGCCGGCGGTTTGAGCCGTCGGCGTGCCATTCTTGCCGCTCCCGGTTCCCGGAGCTGCTGTCTCTCCCGGAGCAAGGACTTGTAGTTTCGCGAAAGCGCCCGCGCTCACCGTGATGGCCGGGCTCGTATTGGCCGTCTTGCTGCCATCGGTGATGTCGCTGGCGGTCAGTGTCGCGCTGCCAGACGTCTTCAGTGTAACGCTGAACGTCTGCGTGCCGGCAGTCAGCGCAGCATTGGAAGGAAGGCTGGCATTCGCGTCGCTGGAGGAGATGCCCACTAAATCGGTTGCGGTGCTGACCACATTCCAGTTCGCGTCCACGGCATTCACCGTCACATTGAACGCGCTTCCTGCACTTTGCGCATTGGGCGTTCCTGTTTTGCCGCTACCTGTTCCCGGTGCCGCAGTTTCACCCGGCACTAGGAGTTGGAGTTTGGTGAAAGCTCCCGCGCTGACGGTAATGGGTGAACTTGTGTTGATGGCGATCGCCGAATGCGTTGCGTTCGACGCCGTGACGCTCGCCGTGCCGCCCGTCTTCAGTGTCACACTGAAGCTTTTCGTGCCTGAGCTAAGGGCCGCATTGCTCGGCAGGACGGCATTGGCGTCACTTGAAGTAATCGCGACAGTATCGTTTGTATTGATCAGGTTCCAGTTGGCATCGACCGCATTGACCGTAACGTTGAAGGCTGTCCCAGCAGTCTGACTGGTTGCCGTGCCCGTTTTGCCGCTCGTCGAGCCGGGCGTGGCCGTTTCGCCCGGAGCCAAAATCTGCAATTTGGCGAACGCACCGGCCGTGACCGAAATATTGGGACTGGTATTTGAGGACTTGGAATTATCGCCGACGTCGCTGGCCGTCATCGTTGAAGCCCCGGACGTGCGGAGCGTGACGCTGAAACTTTGCGTTCCATTCACCAGCACCGCGTTGGCAGGCAGGACCGCGTTCGCATCCGATGAAGTTATCCCCACGATATCAGTTGCACCGTTGACGATGTTCCAATTGGCATCGACGGCGTTGACCGTGACACTAAAAGCGCCGCCCGCGGTGCGCGCTGTCGGTGTTCCCGATTTTCCATTGGCAGTGCCCGCCGCGGCGGTTTCGCCCGGAACCAGAAGCTGGAGCTTTGTAAACGAACCCGCATTAACAGCGATCGACGGGCTGATGTTGCCCGGTATCGCGCTGTGCGTGACGTTGCTGGCGGTGAGCGTGGAGCTGCCGGCCGTCTTGAGGGTGACGCTGAGGACTTTCGTGCCGTTGACCAGCGCGGTGTTGGCGGGCAGGCTGGCGTTCGCGTCGCTCGAGTTCAGGGAAACTGTGTCATTGGTGTTCACCACGTTCCAGTTGGCATCAACAGCGTTGACGGTCACGTTGAAGGCGCTGCCGGCTGATTGAGCGCTCGGCGTTCCAATCTTGCCGCTGGTCGAGCCGGGCGCTGCGTTTTCCCCAGGCGTCAGCAACTGCATCTTGGCCAGGGCGCCCGGATTCACCGTGATTGTTGAGCTCGTATTGTTTGTTTTCGTTCCGTCAGTGAAATCGCTCGCTGTAACGGTCGCGCTACCGGAGGTTTTGAGCGTTACCGAAAAAGTTTTGGTGCCGTTGACCAATGCCGCGTTCGCCGGCAGGACGACGTTGGTGTCCGAAGCGGTAATCCTGACAGTGTTGGTCACCGTGTTGATCAGGTTCCAGGTTGCGTCCACGGCGTTGACCGTTACGTCAAAAGCGGCGCCGGCTGTCTGTACGACGGGCGTGCCGGTCTTTCCACTCGCGGTGCCCGGCGCGTTCGTCTCCCCGGGCAGCAGCACCTGGAGCTGCGAGTAGAAGGAGCCCGTCACAGCGAAAACGCTGCTGGTGGCGCTGGTGAAACCACTCGAACTGGCCGTCAACTGCTTGTTCGTGCCGACCGCATCAATCTCCAGGTCAGTGTAAGTGGCGGCTCCATTTCCCGCGTTGGTTCCCAAATCACGATTAACAGTACCCAGCAGCGGCCCTGCGCCTGCTGTCAAAGCCATGGTAACTATCTGGCTCCCTGGCAGCCCCGCTGTCGAAAGATTGCCGAATTGGTCCTGGCTCTTGACCACTGGCTGAATTCCGAAAGGCGAACCGGACGCCGCCGAGCCAGGCTGCGTTGTGAAGGCCAGGCGGCTGGCTGGCCCAGGGCCAACCACGACCGACGTCGAGGTCACGCTGGTCAGGCCGGGAGCTGTGAACAGCAGCGTGATGGTGTTGGCCACATTAAGAGATAAATCCGTAAAAGCCGCTTCACCGCCTATTGCCTGCAGGCTGGTCGTGCCTTGCAACGCGCCGCTGCCGCTCAACCTACTGGCCGTAACGATCGTCGCGTAATCCTGGTAGCACCAGACACCAAACTGATCGTAGATCAGTATGTCGGGTTGCTGCGAAAAAATAACGCCGGCGGTGGCCGTCGGTGAAGGTTGAATGTTAATCCCGAGCGCCTTGGACGCGCCGGGGACAGTATTGAGCAAACCGAAGGTGGTCAGGTCCTGGTTCACGCCCGGAATCACCGCAGTTCCGGGATTGGCGGACAGATTGAGAATGTAGCCTGTGTTGAGATAATCCAAGGACCCGTCCAACACCTGCACCTGCAAGCCGCTAATCGTCAATGCATCGAACTTCGTGGTGCCCGAAACTGAAAAAGTAACCGTGACAGTCGAGCTGCCGACCGAGACGCTCGCCGCGGTTATGTCCCGGCTCGGAGTAAAGGACACGCTCCCCGAACCCACACCGGTCTTGAACTGCCACCCATAAGGAAGCGTCAGGATTAGGGTTTGGTTGTTCCCAACGCCGAAGTCGGTCGTTGAGCCCTCCGTAATAACAATATTCCCCAAGGCGGTAAAAGCGGCTCCGTTGGTCGAGTTGAGCGCTTTATCGGCTGATATGTCGTTGCCGCCCACTGGCTCGGTGACAATTACGTCCCCGAGCAATTGGCTCGAGCAAAAACATACGGCTCCAATGATGAAGCCAAAGCACTGCGCGTGTCTCTTCATTGCAACGTTTCCGAAGGATCTCTCCTGGTTTCCATTAAAGCCGGAAATCCCGGCGGAGAGGTCTTCGGTCTGAGGCAGACAGCACTTGACCTGCCACGACGCGGCGGTGGGCGGTAGATCCTCAAAACAGCGCCTGTTTTGCCAATTAGAGGCGATTCCAGGCAGCTATTGTCCGACCCGGATGGGCGAAAACGCGAGGGATTGGACTGGTGTAGTCCAGTATTGAGACACGATTGCTTAACTTTAGCCGCCAAGCAGAAGACTCCGGTCGTTTGCGCGCCGAGTCGAGACGAGGGAGGAAACGCGATGCGGACAGTAAAATGCTTGCGCCTGCAGCCTTCTTCCTTCGATTGCGAAGAAGCGATCGGGCCGGGTCAAGAGGGGACCAGCGGCTTACCGGGTCAAGGCCCTGAACGTCTTGGCATCCTTGAAGAACTGCGCACGCTCAAGGAAAGAAGTGGCGCTCAGACCGGCACGGAGCAGGTGGATCACAAGCGCGATTGTCGTCGTGGCTAGCCTGACAGCGGAGGTACGAACGAGATTACCGAAGCGGTCTGTTACAGCTCGTCCCACGTTATTGCGGAATATCCGAACAACTGCAAATACGTACTGGACGCTTCGTCGAAATGGAAATTGAAATGCCCGTTCATCTTCGAGGACTTCGTGATGCTGGCGCCGGCGAAATCGTAGGTATTATTGCCGCCTCCGCCCAGGACAAAAGCTGCTTCCGGCGCGTAGATCAATCCCACAAAGGCGGCATTGGCCGAGAGGTTGAGTGCGGTGTTGGCAGGCAGTCCGTAGTATTGGAAGGCGCTGCTGACTCCTGCCTCATTGACCACGCCATTCCCGCCAATCGTGGCCGTGGGCGCGGTGACGTACATCGACATAGTGTTGCCTGTTGGAATTGTGATTTGGCCCGAGCTTGGAAAATTGAACGAGTTCTGTACCCAGAGTTTGACACCGGGTGAGGCCACGTAAACGCTGCCATCGAGGCTGCTCAACTTCCAGGGCCGAGCATTGTTGAGCGAGTACTTGTACGTCACCCCGTTGATGACGTAATTGCCGGCTGTGGGCACCTGCCAGACGAGCAGTCCCGTGTCCGGCAGCGTTGCATCCGTAAAGGTTTGAGTCGAGTCATGCAATTGATGCCCGGTTTCAATCTTGCCGCTGTTGCTGCCGCTATCGACGAATGCCTTATCACCTACCACCCCGGAAGCTCCGATCTGAGCGCTGCCGTACGGACCGGTATGCACGGAGCCTTTGATTTTCGCGTTGCCCAGGCTCATCGCGTTGGTTTGCCTGGAGGTGGTGCTGACGTCGCCGTGGTCCAGGGCGTTTGTCGAGTTGTAAATGCCGCCCGGAAACAGTGTCAGGTTGGTGGACTGGAAGCTATCGGTGCTGATTCCGAACCCCTTAAAATCAACGGTATCAGTCACAACCATCGCGCCGGCTGGAGTGCTCTTGGTCACCGGCTGCGCCGTGACCTGGACGGTCCTTGCGAGTATCGGGCTGGAAATCGGGCCGGAAACATATCCAGTCGAAATGATCATCGGGTTGGAAGGATTATTGGTGAAGATCGTCACGTCATAATAACCGTTCGTGTACGTCCCATCGGTCAGGATATTGGTTTTCCAGTAACCGGAGTGGGTCGCATTCGGCGGCTGCCATTTGTTGGCATTGAAGCCCTGGGCGGTCTGGATGCCCAGTCTGATTAGATTCGTGTCATTGAGCTGCGCCAGGGCCTCCTCGACTCCTGCCTCAGCGACCACAAGGGCCGAGTTCCAGGCCCGCGCGCGGGCCACTGAAAAGTGCTGCGTCTTGATCAAGGACAAATAACTGCCGAGAGCAACTCCCAGGATAATGCAGAGCCCCAGCGTAACGAGCAGCACGCTGCCGCTGGCCCGTGCCGGAAACTGATCACCGCCGGCGCCCACCGCATGAGACTTGAATTTGGCCCCTGGAAAACGTATTGGAAGCTTCATACTGAATCGACTCGTGACGAATCCCCTTATGGTTGGTTGCGAATAACGACTTGCGCTTGCTGCATGTACTCGGTGTTGGTCCGGCCAAGGGCCGTGCTCGAACAATTCCAAGCGACGCTGATGACCTTGCCCTCCCCGGCCGATACATCCGTCGTGGGAGCCAGGTCATGGTCGTAAAGCGAGAATGCCAGGCTGCCACAGCCGGTCAGCAACGTTTTGGTGGTTGTGGTGCCGGCGACAGTCCATTCTTCCGTGAGTATCCCCGAGGAGGAATCGTAGCGATACGCAAGGTTCGTCGTTCCGGCCGAATCGTAATTGAAGACCAGTGCCGCGGGATCGAAGCTGGTAAGCGTCTTTGACCTCCGGATATTGCGAGTCACTTGGTCGAGCGCATTGCGGCTTTTCTGGTCCATGTTGATGTAGTTGCCGACTTCGGCGAAGCTGACGCTGCACGTGACGAAAATCACTACGATCGCCACCAAAAATGTCATCCCGACGCCGATGGCCACCATCATTTCGGCCAGCAGCCAGCCGCCGCGGCGCACTGGTCCGGCTGCGGCTCGGGAAAAGTTTCGTGAATGATTACTTGTGATTATAGACATAGCTTTGCATCCCCTTGGAGCACACGTAGGTCTGCAGCGACCGGGTCCGCAACTGGTTGGCATTGGTCCACGTGGCCGTCACCGTGACTTTGCGCATCTCTTTCATGTAATAAACAGGCTGTACGGGCATGTCGCTCGAGGTGGGCGCGTTCGTGGTAATGGTGATGGTGTAGGTCGTGCCAGAGCTGCCATTGGTAGCGCCCGTCGGATCGAAGTAATCAGTGAACGTCCCGGTTTGGAGCGCGGTAAAACTGCTCAGCCGCAGCGTTTCCATCCGCTGCAACAGGATCTGCGTCGCCCGGAGGTCCTCCCGCGCCAGCTTCACGGTGGCGAAGCCGAACGTCAGGCCGGAATAAAGCGCGGTCAACAGGACAGCTCCTGCGGCCACTGCCACCATGGCTTCGATCAGGCTGAACCCGTAACTCGAAATGCGTTTTACTGCGGCTTGAACTCTCATTGTCGCTCCTTACAACTTCGCTAACTGCTTACTACCTGACTGTTCTTTCTCAACTGACCCCATCCTAAATCTCACGCGCCTTTTCAACAATCAGGCCAAATTACTATTCCACTCCCCGTTTCTTTCTGTTTAACGGCCAGTGAAATCCCCGGTATTCAAAGAGCCGGCCTGGGGCCAGTGGCCTGGAATTGTGGGCAGAGCGGGTGAGGAGTGGGGCGAAATTGTTCCCGGGGCCGGGAACACGCGCGTGCTCAAAATGATCAGACCAACCTTCATAAGGAAGCTCTTGAGGCGCGCGTGTTCCTCCTCCCTGCTTCCGCGATCCACTTTATCCGACCGTCCGTCAGCTGCAATTCCATTTAATACGGACGCGAATCGGTATTCATACGGAACTCGCAACCCCTTCGCTTCGGCCACTCGCGGTCGAGAAATCCGATCTCCAAGGTTGCTGCTGCTCATCGCTTGCCTGTGGCGCGGGTCGCTTCTGCGTTCCGCCCCTTTATGGCTTCCACACCACCCGATAAAAGCCATGGCCGGGCATTGGGCTGGGGTCTATGAATTGCCCGCTGCCAGTGCCATCGGTCGTGGCCGAGCCAAAGTCTGTCCAATCGGAGCCACCATTGACGACCGACGACGCGCGCTCGACATGGTAGGTATAACCGGCAATGGCGGTGAAGCTTAGCAGAACCTGGTTGGCTGACATGGCAACTCGCGTCAGGATTGGCGGCTGGCTGGAGGGATCGGGCCCACTTAAAGTGACCTGAATCTTATTGGTAGCGGTCCCGCCGCTGAAGCCGTCGGTGATCGCATAACTGAAACAATCCGCAGTGTTCCGATTCGGATCCGTGTCGGAAGGCTGGTAGAGAATCGAGTCCCCGGATATGGAAATAGTCGCATTGTTAGTGCCGGTTCCGACCCACAACACCGCCAGCAGGTCACCATCCGCATCGCTGGTGAAATTCGTCAACAGGTTCGCGATCGGGATTTGAACCGCTGACCCGAACGACCTTTGATATGTGGCCAACTGAGCCACGGGGACTGTGTTGATAATCTGGTCGGCTCCCAATGAATTGGTGGCCGAAACGAAGTTTCCGTCGCTGGAGTACACCGCCTTGATCTGGTGGACTCCATGGGACAGCGAGGCGGTCGTGAAGCAAGCGATGCCATTGCTAAAGACGATTGCCGGGCCAAACGCGGTGCCGTCCGCGCAGAACTGAACCGTGCCATTGGGAATTCCGCTTGCAGGCGCCACGGCGATGAGCGTGGCGGTGAAAGTCAGATTCGAACCGGATGGAGATGGATTGGCCGACGAGGTCAGCGTGCCCGAAACGGAGCCCGGAGTAATCGTGAGCTGACCGTTGACGAAGACAAAGCTGTAGTTGGCGGCGCTGAGCGTCCCCTGGGTCACAGTAATCGGATATGGGCCGCCCGCGACGGAGCTGGTTATCGTGGCGGTCGTGCTCAAGGACGGGGCACCGCTGAGCTCCGAGGAATCTTCCCCATTCACGAACCCACTGTAGCTCACGGTGCATGGTGGATTGGTTGTTCCATACAGCCGGCTCTTGTTGTCCGCGGTCACCGTGAGGATTGCTTTGGCCACGTTGAAGGTTTGGTCCACGGGCGTGGCGGGATACCAATTTGAATCGCCCCCTTGCCAGGCTCGAACGGTCACAGTCCCCGGGCTGATAATGCTCAGCATATTGCCCGAGAGGGTAGCCGGTCCCCCGACAACGCTGAAAGTGACCGGCAGCCCGGAGGAGGCTGTGGCGTTGAGGGCGAATGGGGCGGCGCCATAAGTTTTGTCCGGCAGGGTTCCGAAAGTGATCGTCTGATCTCCCCTGGACACGTTGAAGGATTGATCGACGGGTGCAGCGGAATTCCAATTGGAGTCGCCGGCTTGCGAAGCCCGGACTGTTACGGTTCCAGTGCCGGTGATCGTCAGAGTATTGCCCGACAGCGTGGCCGGCCCGCCAACGACACTGAAACTGACCGGCAGCCCGGAAGATGCGGTGGCGTTCAGTGCGAATGGGGCGTCGCCATAAACTTTATCAGGCAGCGCGCCGAACGTTATCGTCTGATCGCTCTTAACCACGGTGAAGGTTCTGTCCACGGCTGCAGCGGCATTCCAATTGGAATCGCCTCCTTGCGAGGCTCGAACGGTCACGGTTCCAGTGCCGGTGATGCTCAGAGTATTGCCGGACAGCGTGGCCGGCCCTCCGATGACACTAAAGCCGACCGGCAGACCGGAAGAAGCGGTGGCATTGAGGGCGAATGGAGAGACGCCATAGACTGTGTTGGGCAGGGCGCCGAACGTTATCGTCTGATCGCTCTTAACCACGGTGAAGGCTCTGTCCACGGCTGCAGCGGCATTCCAATTGGAATCGCCTCCTTGCGAGGCTCGAACGGTCACGGTTCCAGTGCCGGTGATGCTCAGAGTACTGCCGGACAGCGTAGCCGGCCCCCCGATGACACTAAAGCTGACAGGCAGCCCGGAAGAGGTAGTGGCATTGAGGGCGAATGGGGCGGCGCCATAAGCCTTGTCCGGCATTGTGCTGAACGTGATCGTCTGATCTCCCCTGGACACGACGAAGGATTGATCGACGGGTGCAGCGGCATTCCAATTGGAGTCGCCGGCTTGCGAAGCCCGGACTGTTACGGTTCCAGTGCCGGTGATCGTCAGAGTATTGCCCGACAGCGAGGCCGGCCCGCCAACGACACTGAAACTGACCGGAAGCCCGGAGGAAGCGGTGGCGTTGAGGGCGAACGGAGCGGTCCCATAGGATCTGTTCGGCAGTGCGCCAAACGTGATGGTTTGATCGCTCTTGACCACGATGAAGGTGCCACTCACCGCATTGCTCAAGCCTGTGGCGCTGGCAGTCATCTGTTTGTTCGTCCCCGCTGAATCAACACGCAAGTTGGTGAAGCTGACCAGACCATTGCCTGCATTGGTGCCGATGTCCAGCGCCGGCGTCCCGAGCAAGGGTCCCGTGCCGGAACTCAAGACCACGTTCACGCTCTTGCTGCCTCCCAGTCCAACCGTCGAGGCGTTGCCAAACTGGTCCACGGCGCAAACGGAAGGCTGACTCGCCAGCATCGCGCCGACCATGCCATTAGCCGGCTGAGTGACGAACACCAATTGCGTCGCGCTGGCAGGACGCACTGCGATAGTGCTCGAGTTGGTCCCGCTCAAACTGCCGCTGGTGAAACTGAGCGTGATGTTGGTCGCAACCGTATGGAACTGGTTGGTGAACTTTACCAGGCCGCCCGCCGCCGCAGCCGTCAAGGTGCCCTGAAGTGTGCCTGCGCCGGCACTGCGCGCGGCGGTCACCACAGTGCTGTTATCCGAGGTGATTAGATTGCCGAAGGCGTCTTCGATGCGGATGACCGGCTGCGTTTGGAAGGCCACCCCGGCCATAGCCGTCGGGGAGGGTTGAGTCTGGATGGTCAGCCGCGCGGCCGGGCCAACTTCAATCAAAGATCCCAGGCTGGTGACGCTAGCGGTCACGGCGGCTATGGTCGAACTGCCGGTCTTAGTGATAGTGCCATTGGCCAGAGGACTGCTCGCCGTGGGCCGAACCCGGACGTTTTGCCAGGTCAGGGCGCAGGTGACTCCGCCGCCGCTAGCGGTTTTCTCACTGAATTTTATCTGCGTCGTCGAAATGCTGCTAATCGCCTCTGACGTTCCACTGGCCACGCCATCAATGTTCAAGCTGCTCGCGCCGGTGCCGCCGATCCGGGTGACCAGCATTGTCGGCGCTGTGCCGCCGGTATCGAAGACGAACCCGCTCGGCGCATTAAGAATATAAGTGCCCGTGCCAACATCGCCACTCGCCGCTTCATAGTACATCGGACCGGTCAAAGTTGTATAGGCGCCGCCCGCGGAACTCGAAGGGATCGCAGTCCCGCCGGTCGCGCGGTCGACGCCGCCTACCAGGAAGGTCGCGCTGATGGCGTTGCTCAGGCCGGCGGCCGAGGCGGTAATCTGCTTGTTCGTGCCTGCATCGCTGCACTCAACATTGGTAAATGTCACCGTGCCGTTGCCGGCGCCCGTTCCGATGTCCAGCACAGTGGTGCCCAGCAGCGAACCGGAGCCCGCAGTCAGGCTCAGCGACACGTTCAAACTGGCTGGTAACCCGATGGTCGAGTTGTTGCCGAATGAGTCCTGCGACCTAAGCACGGGTTGAGTCGCCAGTGGCGAAGCGGTCCGCGAGAGACCTCCCGGTTGAGTGGTTAGTGCCAACTGCGTAGCGCTCGCGGGACTCACCACGATGTTGCCGGAGGCGGCATTCGTCAGACCGGTCGTGCTGAAATTGATCGTGATCGTCTCGGCAACGTTATAGGACAGGTTCGCAAACGTCGCGACGCCGTTGACGGTCGCGGTGGTCGTCGCGCCCTGCAAAGCGCCGGTTCCTGTTCCCCGGGTGGCGGTGACGACCCGTCCATTATCCGTGCTGACCAAATTACCGAATGCATCCTCCACTCGAACCACCGGTTGCGGCACGAACGCAACACCGGCGGTTGCGGTGCCCGGCGGTTGGGTCAGGATTGTCAGTTTGGAGGCCGCGCCAGCGACGACCTGGATTGCCGGATTGGTTGATGGCTGTATTGAAGGACTCGTGATGTCCGACGCAGTAAGGGATTGCATGCCCGCGGTCTTGAGCGTGACGCTGAAAGCTTTAGTTCCCAAAACGAGCGCCGCGTTGGCCGGCATTGTCGCATTCAGATCGCTCGAAGTAATTCCGACAGTATGGGTCACATTGGTCACGACATTCCAGTTAGCGTCAACGGCGTTGACTGTGACACCGAATGCAGTGCCGGCGATTTGGGCGAGCGCCGCGCCTGTTTTGCCGCTCGCCGTGCCCGGCGCGGGCGATTCGCCCGGTGCCAAAAGTTGCAACTTCACCAAGGCGCCGGCATTCACCGCAATCGAGGGACTCGTATTGGCGGCCTTCGAGCCGTCGGAAAGATCTGTCGCCGTCAGCGTACGGCTCCCTGCCGTCTTGAGCGTCACACTGGCGGTCAACGAGCCGTTGACCAGTTGCAGCCCGGAGCCTGTGATGGCATTGGTGTCCGTCGAGGTAATTGCGACGTTGTCAGTCACGCTGGTGACCACGTTCCAGTTGGCGTCCACCGCATTCGCCGAGATGGAGAAAGCGGTCCCCGCAGTCTGGGCCGCGGGCGTGCCCATCTTGCCGGCCGCGCTGCCGGGAGAATTGGTTTCGCCCGGCACCAGGAGTTGCAATTTGGCGAACAGACCCGGGCCGACCGTGATTGCGGGACTGGTGCTGGCCGACTTGGTGCCGTCGCTGATGTCCGTGGCGGTGATGGTCCAAATGCCCGCAGTCCGGTTCGTCAGGCTGAAGGTCTTTGTGCCGCTTGCAAGGGCAGCGTTGGCCGGCAAAACGTCATTGGGATCGGTGCAGGTGATGCTGACGGTGTCAGCCACGCTGGTCACGACGTTCCAGTTGGTATCGACAGCATTGACAGTAACGCTGTAACCAGAACCGGCGGTTTGTGTGAGGACTGAACCGCTCTTGCCGCTGGGCGTCCCGGGCGCCGCCGATTCGCCGGGCGCCAGTAATTGCAACCGCGCGAACGCCGCCGGACTGACCACCACGTTGGCCGAGGTGTTCCCGTTCAGCCCCGTGCTGTTGAAATCGATCGTTATGGTAGTAGCAACGTTGTGGGCAAGATTGGTGAAACTGACAACGCCATTGATGGCACTCAAGTTCGTCGCCCCTTGCAGTATTCCAGTGCCGGCATTGCGGCTGGCGGTCACGAGCGTGCCGTTGTCGCTGCTGCGCAAATTGCCGAATTGATCTTCAATCCGAATTATGGGCTGCTGGGCAAAAGCGGCGCCGGCGGTGGCCGTCGCGGAAGGCTGTCGTTGAATTGTCAGCTTGTTGGCCGCGGCCGGGCTGACAGCAATGCTGGCGGAGGTGGCGCCGCTGAGGCCAGCGCTGGCGAAGCTCAGCGTAATATTGGTCGCCACCGTATGAGAAAGGTTGGTGAAAGAAACTATCCCGCCCGCAGCCGTCAGATTCGTCGTGCCTTGCAGGATGCCGCTGCCGGCGCTGCGCGACGCGGTCACGACACTGCCGTTATCGCTGTTACGAAGGTTGCCGTAAGCGTCCTCAATACGTATCACCGCTTGCTGCGCAAAAACCACTCCCGCCACCGCAGTTGTGGAGGGCTGAGTCTGGATGGTCAAGCGGCTGGCGGGCGCTGGATTCACAGCGATGGATTGCGAATTGGTCACCGGCAATCCGCCGCCGGACAAATCAATGGAAATCGTTTCGCCAATGTTGTAGGAAAGGTTGCTGAAGCTCGCCACGCCGTTGACCACGGTCGCCGTTACTGTCCCTTGCAGACTGCCGCTGGCGCCGGCGTGAGCTGTGGCGGTCACGAGCGTCGCGTTGTCGCCCGTGCGCTGGTTCCCAAACGCGTCTTCGATTCGGATCTGCGGCTGCGGCGAGAAGGCCACGCCGGCGGTGGCGGCGGACGGAGGCTGGGTCTGGATCGTCAGATGATTCGCCGCCGCTGGACTGACGGTGAACACGCTGCTGAGCGCGTTGCTCAAGCCGGTGGCGACGACGCTCAACTGCTTGTTGGTGCCGGCAATGTCGATTTCGAGATCGCTGAAGCTCACCAAACCGTTGCCGGCGTTGGCGCCGATGTCCAGGCTCGTGGAGCCTTGGAGCGGCCCAGTGCCGGAGCTGAGGCTGATCGTAACGCTCAAAGTGCCGGGCAGAGCCACGGTCGAGTCGTTGCCCAGGGCGTCTTGAGTCTTGATCGCAGGCTGCACTCCAAAAGGCGCTCCCGCAGTCGCCGAAGCGGGCTGTGTCCCGAAGACCAGCCGATTCGCTGCTGCCGGACTGACGAGGATCGTGCCACTGGTGGCGACGGCCAGGCTGCCGCTGCTGAAGCTAATCGTAATGTTGGTAGCCACGTTGTGGCACAAGTTGGTGAAAGCAACGAGACCATTCACCGCGGCCAGATTGGTGGTTCCCTGCAAAGGCCCGCTGCCGGCGTTACGCGCGGCAATCACCACCGTCGCGTTGTCGCTCGTCCGCAGGTTGCCGAACTGATCCTCCACTCGGACCACCGGCTGTTGGGAAAACACGACGCCGGCAGTAGCTGCGCTGGAGGGCGGCGTCTGAAGCGTCAGCCGACTGGCAGCGCCTGGGCTCACCACCACGTTGCTCGAGCTGGTTCCACTGAGACTGCCGGAGGCGAACCCGAGGGAAATCGTCTCGGCCAGGTTGTATGACAGGTTGCTGAAGGTAACGACTCCGCTGCTGGCGGTGGCGCTGGTCGTGCCTTGCAACGAACTGTTCCCGAGCAGGCGCGAAGCCGTCACGACCGTGCTATTATCCGTGTTCACCAGGTTACCGAAGGTGTCTTCAATTCTCAGAACCGGCTGCGGCGTGAAGGCCACGCCGGCAGTCGCGGTTGAGGCAGGTTGTGTCTGGATTGTCAGGCGGCTGGCCGCCGCCGGGCTGACCGCGATGCTCGTGGAAGTGGCGCCGGCCAAACTGCCGCTGCTGAAGGCAATCGTTATACTTGTCGCCACATTGTGGGAGAGATTGGTGAAGCTCACTACGCCGCCGATAGCCGTCATCGCGGCCGTTCCTTGCAGCATGCCGCTGCCCGCGGCCCGCGTCGCGATCACCACGGTGCTGTTATCGCTCGTCACCAGGTTGCCGAAGCCGTCTTCCACCCGCACAACCGGCTGCTGGCCAAAGGCCACGCCAGCCGTCGCCGTTGCGGAAGGCTGCGTCTGCACGGTGAGCCTCGTGGCTGCGGCGGCCGAGATGGTGAACGCGCCGCTTTCCCCCGTGCTCAGCGCGCCAGCGCTGGCCGTCAGCTTCTTGGCTCCAGTTAGATTGATGCTCAGGTCATTGAACGTGGCCAGACCGCTTGCGTCCGTTGGCCGCGGAGTCGTGCCGCTGAGAGCGCCGCTGCCGCTGCTTAGGCTCATGCTGACCGACACTCCGGGCACGTTATTTCCGAAACTGTCCTTCGCGCAGACGGTCGCCGCCGGGCTGATCGCTACACCTGCAGTAGCGTCACTGGGCGCCTGCACAAAACTCAAACTCGCCGCGGCGGCAGGGCTGACTGTAATGCCGCTGGAAGTGGCGCCCGCCAGGCTGCCGCTGCTGAATGCGATCGTAATATTGGTTGCCACGAGGTGCGCCAGGTTAGTGAAACTGACAACGCCATTCACAGCCGCCACGTTGGTGCTGCCTTGCAGCGTGCCACCGCCCGCCGCCCGCGCTGCGGATACTGCAGTGCTGTTATCACCGCTGCACAAGTTGCCGAAAGCATCTTCGATCCGGACCACAGGCTGCTGTGCGAACGCGACGCCCGCTGTCGCGGTCAGTGACGGCTGCGTTGCGATTGTCAACTTGCTGGCAGTAGCGGGGCTGACTGCGATGTTCGTTGAAGTGGCGCCAGTCAAGCTGCCGCTGCTGAAAGCGATCGTGATATTGGTCGCCACGTTGTGCGACAGGTTGGTGAAGGTGACCAGGCCATTGACCGCCGTCAGACCGGTCGTGCCTTGTAATGTGCCGCCGCCGGCGCTGCGAGTGGCGCTTACTGTCGTGGTGACATCCGAAGTCTCCAGGTTCCCGAACTGGTCCTCGATTCGGATGACCGGTTGCTGGGCAAAGGCGGCACCGGCGGTGGCGGAAGGCGAGGGCTGAGTCAGAATCGTCAGTCGTGCCGCCGCAGCCGGCGAAATATTGAACGCAGTGCTGCCGCCCGTGCTCAAAGCGCCGCTGGTGGCGGCGAGAGTCTTGGAGCCGGCCAGGTTCAGGCTCAAGTCGTTGAACGTGGCGATGCCGCTGGCATCGGTCGCGCGCGACAACGTGCCGCTCAGCGTGCCGGTGCCACTGTACAAACCGATTGATACCGCCACGCTGGCGAGGGGGTTGCCAAAGCCGTCCAGCACGCGCACCGTCACCGCCGGGCTGATGTTTGCGCCGGCAGTGGCGCTGGTTGGCTGTTGCGCAAAATTCATGCTGGCGGGCGTCGTCGGGTTCACGGTAAAGAAGGCGCTCACGGCGCTGCTTAACCCGCTGGCACTCGCAGTCAGTTGTTTGTTAGTTCCCGCTGTGTCGATGCGCAGATCGGTGCAGGCCACCGAGCCATTGCCCGCCGCCGTGCCGATGTCCAGGGTGGTCGTGCCCTGGAGAATTCCCGTGCCACTGGTCAGGGCCACGGTGACATTCCGGCTCAAGGGCAAACCCATTGCGGAATAGTTTCCGAAGGCGTCTTGAGATTTCAGTGCGGGCTGCGTGCCGAACGGTCCACCCGCCGTTGCATTTCCGGGCTGGGTGGTGAAGACAAGGTGATCAGCGGCCGCCGGACCGACGCTAATGGAACTCGATGTAGCATTGCTCAGACTGCCGCTTGAGAAAGTGATCGTGATGTTGGTCGCAACAATGTGAGTGAGATTGGTGTAAGTGACCAAGCCGTCGGTGGCAGTCAGAGTGGTCGCGCCCTGCAATGCCCCACTGCCGGCGTTGCGGGCGGCGGTCACGACGGTGCTGTTATCTCCGGCCCCGCCCAAGTTGTTGGCGCTGCGCAAGTTGCCGAACTGGTCCTGGACTTGAATAACCGGCTGCTGCGCGAACGGAACCCCTGCTGTGGCGGACGAAGAGGGTTGGGTTTGAATGGCCAGGCGGTTGGCCGCCCCGGCGACTTCGCGCAAGACACCGAGGTTGGAGTTGGTCGAAACGCCAACGACACTCGCAGTGCCGCTCGGCGCAAGATAGCTGTTCGCCAATGGGATTCCCGCGGTGGGCCGGACGCGAACACTTTGCCACGTCAGCTTGCACGTCACGCCGCTAATACTGCTGCTCGTTAAGGTGAACACCAATTGCGTGGTGGTCACTGAAGTCATCGCCACCGAGGTGCCACCGGAGACACCGTTGATGTTGTTGGCCGGACTGCCGCTGCCACTGAGCCGGTCAATCCTTACCGTCGGCGCAGTGCCGCCCGTGTCGAAAATGAATCCGTTCGACGGCTTGAGAATGATCGTGCCTGTGCCGACGTTTCCGCTGGCAATTTCTGAATAGGTCGGCCCGGTCAAGGCTGTGAACGTACCGCCCGCTGTGTCCGCCGAAATGGCGCTGCCGCCTGTGGCCGGTGTAAACTGGATTGCATTCACCGTGATGGCGGGACTGGTGCTGGCGGTCTTGCTGCCATCACTCAGGTCGGCGGCGGTGACAGTAAAGGTGCCACTGGTGCCAAAGAAAAACGTGAAGGCCTGCGTTCCCGCGATCAGCGCCGCATTCATCGGCAATACCGCCGTGGCATCACTGGAAGTAATGCCGACTGTGTCAGTGACCGTGCTCACCCGGTTCCAATTGGCGTCCACGGCATTGACAGTGAGATTGACTGCAGTGTAGGCGCTTTGCGCTGTCGGCGTGCCGGTCTTGCCGTTCACCGAGCCCGGCGCGGCTGTCTCGCCGGGCGCCAGGAGTTGGAGCTTGGCAAAGGCCCCAGCGCCGACCACGACATTGCTGGAAGTCGCATTTGTCAAACTGCCGCTGCTGAAAAGGATCTTCATGCTTTCAGCCACGGTATAGCTGAGGTTGCCGAAGCTGGCGACTCCGCCGCTGGCCGTCGCAGTCAACGTGCCTTGCAACGTGCCGGTGCCACTGGCCCGCGCCGCTGTCACCACTGTGCTGTTGTCCCCGCTGCGGAGGTTGCCATACTGGTCCTCAACTCGAATCATCGGCTGCTGCGCGAAGACCACTCCGGCCGTCGCCGTGCTCGATGGTTGAGTCAATATGGTTAGCTTGTTGGCCGCCGCCACGCCGACCACCACGTTCGAAGATGTCGCTCCCGTCAAACTGCCGCTGCTGAAGCCCACATTCATTGTCTCGGCCACCGTGTAACTCAGATTGGCGAAGGTCGCCACACCGCCACTGGCTGTCGCGGTAGTCGTCCCCTGCAGGCTCCCACTGCCCAGATTGCGCCCCGCGCTCACCACCGTGCTGTTATCGCTGGAGCGCAGATTGCCATACTGGTCCTCAATCCGCACCTGCGGCACCGGCGAAAACACTGCCCCCGCCGTCACCGCCGCCGGTGGCTGCGTCGTGATCGTCAGCCGGTTAGCCACCGCCGGACTCACACTGACACTCGCCGAGGTCACCCCAGCCAGACTCCCGCTGCTGAACGCAATCGTGATGTTGGTCGCCACCAGGTGCGACAAATTGGTGTAACTGACCAATCCGTTCACCGCACTGAGCGTCACGGTCCCGTGCAAGGTCCCGGCCCCACTGGCTCGCGCCGCCGTGACGCTCGTCGTGTTGTCCGCCGCAACTAAATTGCCGTAGCTGTCCTCCACCCGTACCACCGGCTGCTGGGCAAAGGCCACTCCCGCCGTCGCGCTGGCCGAAGGTTGCGTTTGCATCGTCAACCGCGTCGCCGGCGCCACGCTGATCGCTATCGAACTCGAGGTCGCCCCGGCCAGAGTCCCGCTGGCAAACTGTATCGTAATATTGGTCGCCACCGTGTGCGACAGGTTCGTAAAGCTCACCACGCCCCCGACTGCCGTTTGGTTGGTCGTTCCCTGCAGCGTGCCACTGCCCGCCCCGCGACTGGCGCTCACCACCGTGCTGTTGTCGCTGCTGCGCAAGTTGCCAAATTGATCTTCAATCCGTACCACCGGCTGCGGCGAAAAGGCCACGCCCGCGACCGCCGTCGGACCGGGCTGGGTCAGGATCGTCAAGCGACTGGCCGCCGCTGCGCTCACCACCACGTTGCTCGAAGCCGTCCCCGTCAAACTGCCGCTGGCGAAGGTCAGATTGATGGTCTCGGCCACGTTGTAAGACAGATTCGTGAAGCTGACCAAGCCGTTAACGGCCGTCCGGCTCAGTGTCCCTTGTAACGTGCTGCTGCCCAGTCCGAGGCTCACGCTGACCACCGTGCTGTTGTCCGAACTGATCAGGTTGCCGAACTGGTCCTCGATCCGAACCACCGGCTGCTGCGCAAAGGCCGCACCGGCGGTCGCTGCCGCCGAGGGCTGGGTCTGAACGGTCAACCGCGCCGCCGTGGCCGGTGCGACACTAAAGACGCTGCTCAGCGCATTGCTCAGGCCCGGTGCACTTGCCGTTAACTGTTTGTTGGTCCCGGCACTGTCGATTTCCAGGTTGTTGAACGCTACTTGGCCATTGCCGGCGTTGGTGCCCGCGTCCAAATTGGTGGTGCCCAGGAGCGGACCGCTGCCTGAGCTCAAGCTCATCGTTACGGCCAGACTGCCGCCCAGGCCAACCGTCGAATCATTCCCAAACTGGTCCTGGGTCTTGACTCCCGGCTGCGCGCCGAAGGGCGCTCCCGCCGTCGCCGAACCGGGCTGGGCGGTAAACACCAGGCGGCTGGCGGAGGCCGGACTGATCGCGACAGTGCCGGAGGTGGCGCTGGTCAGCGTGCCGCTGGAGAACTGAATCGTGATGTTGGTCGCCACGGTGTGCGACAAGTTGGTGAAGGTGACCACGCCGTTGGCCGCCGCCAGACTTGTGGTTCCCTGGAGGGTGCCGCTACCGGCGGCCCGGGTCGCGGTGACGACTGTGCTGCTGTCGCTGCTTCGCAGATTGCCAAACTGGTCTTCGATTCGAATGGCGGGCTGCGGCGCAAAGAGCACTCCGGCAGTGGCCGTGCTCGGAGGCTGCGTCAAAATCGTCAACCGACTCGCCGCCGCGGGACTGACCACCACATTTGAAGAGACGGCCGGCGTCAAGCTGCCGCCCGTGAAACTCAGATTCATCGTCTCGGCCACGTTGTAACTGAGGCTGGTGAAAGTGACTAATCCCCCGCTTGCTGCTACCGCCAGTGCTCCTTGCAATGGGCCGGTGCCGAGGTTGCGGGCGGCCGTGACGACCGTGGTATTATCGTTGGTGATCAGGTTGCCGAAGGCATCTTCAATCCGGAGGACCGGTTGTTGAGTGTAAGCCACGCCAGCCGTGGCGCTGGCCGAAGGCTGAGTTTTGATGGTGAGCATGGCGGCGGCGGCAGGACTGAGGGCGATGACACTGGACGTCGCCGCGGAGAGGCTGCCGCTTGTAAAAGCTATGGTGATATTCGTGGCGACGTTGTGAGACAGATTGGTGAACGTGACGATGCCGTTGATCGCTGCGATATTGCTGCTGCCTTGCAATACCCCGATGCCCGCACTCCTCGCCGCTGACACAACTGAGTTGTTATCGCCGCTGCGCAGGTTGCCATACTGGTCCTCAACTCGAATCACCGGCTGCTGGCTGAATGCGACGCCCGCGGTCGCCGTGCTCGAGGGCTGGGTCAGGATCGTCAGCTTGTTGGCCGCCGCCGCGCTGACCACTACATTGGACGAAGTCGCTGCCGTCAAACTGCCACTGCTGAAGCCGACGGACATCGTCTCGGCCACCGTGTAACTCAGATTGGCGAATGTCGCCACACCGCCGCTGGCCGTCGCGGTCGTTGTGCCCTGCAGCGAGCCGGTGCCGGCGCTCCGCGCCGCCGTCACCACCGTGCTGTTGTCACTGGTCCGCAAATTGCCGAACTGGTCTTCAATCCGCACCTGCGGCGCCGGCGAAAACACTGCCCCCGCCGTCGCTCCGCTCGGGGGCTGAGTTGAAATCGTCAGCCGGCTGGCCCCCGCCGGACTCACACTGACACTCGCCGAGTTTACTCCGGCCAAACTGCCGCTGCTGAACGCAATCGTGATGTTCGTCGCCACCTGATGCGACAAATTGGTGTAGCTCACCAAACCGTTGACCGCAGTAACCGTGACGGTCCCTTGCAAGGTCCCGGCCCCACTGGCTCGCGCCGCCGTGACGCTCGTCGTGTTGTCCGCCGCAACTAAATTGCCGTAGCTGTCCTCCACCCGTACCACCGGCTGCTGAGTAAAGGCCACTCCCGCCGTCGCGCTGGCCGAAGGTTGCGTTTGCATCGTCAACCGTGCCGCCGGGGCCACACTGACCGCGATCGCACTGGAGGTCGCGCCCGCCAGTGTCCCGCTGGCGAATTGTATCGTGATATTGGTCGCCACCGTGTGCGACAGATTCGTAAAGGTGACGATGCCCCCGACCGCTGTAATGTTGGTATTGCCCTGGAGCACCCCACTGCCCGCCCCGCGACTGGCGGTCACGACCGTGCTGTTGTCGCTGCTGCGCAGGTTGCCGAACTGATCCTCAATCCGCACCACCGGCTGCGGCGAAAACGCCACACCCGCGGTTGCCGTCGCACCGGGCTGGGTCAGGATCGTCAAGCGACTGGCCGCCGCCGCGCTGACCACCACGTTGCTCGAAGCCGTCCCCGTCAAACTGCCACTGGCGAAGGTCAGATTGATGGTCTCGGCCACGTTGTAAGACAGATTGGTGAAGCTCGCCACGCCGTTAACGGCCGTGCGGCTCAATGTCCCTTGTAACGTGCTGCTGCCTAGTCCGAGGCTCACGCTGACCACCGTGCTGTTGTCCGAACTGATCAGGTTGCCGAACTGGTCCTCAATCCGAACCACCGGCTGCTGCGCAAAGGCCGCACCGGCGGTCGCTGCCGCCGAAGGCTGGGTCTGAACGCTCAAGCGCGCCGCCGTGGCCGGCGCGACACTAAAGACGCTGCTCAGCGCATTGCTCAGGCCCGGGGCGCCGGCTGTGAGCTGTTTGTTGGTCCCGGCACTATCGATTTCCAGGTTGCTGAACGCTACCAGGCCATTACCGGCGTTGGTGCCCGCGTCCAAGCTCGTCGTGCCCAGCAACGGGCCGCTGCCTGAGCTCAAGCTCATCGTTACGGGCAGACTGCCGCCCAGGCCAACTGTCGAATCATTCCCAAACTGGTCCTGGGTCTTGACTGCCGGCTGGGCGCCGAAGAGGGCCCCGGCCGTCGCCGAGCCGGGCTGGGCCGAAAACACCAGGCGGCTGGCCGGGGCCGGACTGACCGCGATAGCGCCGGAGGTGGCGCTGGTCAGCGTGCCGCTAGTGAACTGAATCGTGATGTTGGTCGCCACGGTATGAGACAAATTGGTGAAGGTGACGACGCCGTTGGCCGCCGCCAGACTTGTGGTTCCCTGGAGGGTGCCGCTCCCGGCGGCCCGGGTCGCGGTGATGACGGTGCTGCTGTCGCTGTTGCGCAGGTTGCCGAACTGGTCTTCGATTCGAATGGCGGGCTGCGGCGCAAAGACCACTCCGGCCGTGGCCGTGCCGGGTGGTTGCGTCAATATCGTCAACCGACTCGCCGCGGCCGGACTGACCACAATGTTGGCCGAAATCGCTCCCACCAGCGTCCCGCTGTTGAAAGCCAGCGTGATAGTTTCGGCCACGTTGTAGGAGAGGTTGGCGAACGCAGCGATGCCACCGCTGGCGGTGACCGTCGTGTTACCTTGCAACGAACCTGTCCCTGTGCTGCGTGAGGCCGTCACTACACTGCTGTTATCGCTGGTCCGCCGGTTGCCAAATTGATCGACGATCCAGATCACCGGCTGCTGCGCAAAGACCGTTCCCGCCGTCACTGAGGAAGAGGGTTGCGTGACGACGAGCAGGTGGTCGGCCGCACCGAAGCTGACGGCAATCGTGCCCGAAGTCGCACTGGTCAAAGCGCCGCTAGTGAACTGGATCGTGATGTTGGTCGCGACCGTGTGAGACAAATTGGTAAAGGTGACCACGCCACCGACTGCGGTCAGGTTGGTGGTCCCTTGGAGTGTGCCGCTGCCCGCGCTGCGGGTCGCTGTGACTACGGTGCTATTGTCGCCGCTGCGCAGGTTGCCGTAGGTGTCCTCGATCCGAATCACCGGTTGCTGCGCGAAAATCACTCCTGCCGTCGCTGTGCTCGAGGGCTGCGTCAGAATCGTCAGCCTGCTGGCCGCGGCAGGACTGAGAGAGATCGCCGGACTTGTATTTGCAGTCTTTGAGGGCTGAGTTACATCCGAAGCTGTCACCGTTTGGCTCGGCGCCGTCTTCAATGTCACGATGAACGTCTTCGTGCCGGACACCAGCGCGGCATTCGACGGCAGGACGGCATTTGTATCGCTCGACGTGATCGCGATTGTATCGGCGACATTGGTAATTGGGTTCCAATTAGCATCGACCGCATTGACCGTGACACTGAACGCCGTTCCCGCGGTTTGAGCACTCGGACTGCCGGTTTTGCCGCTGGTGCTGCCGGGCGCGGCGCTCTCGCCGGGCGCCAGGAGTTGCAATTTGGTGAACGCTCCCGCATTTACCAAGACGTTTGCGGATGTCGTTGTGGTCAGACCGGTAGCCGCAAAATTGATGGTGATATTGGTCGCCAGAGCGTGATAGAGATTGGTGAAGCTCACGACGCCATTTATGGCCGCCAGGTTGGTCGTGCCCTGCAAAGTCCCGCTGCCGGCGTTTCTCGAGGCTGTTGCCACCGTGGCACTGTCAGTGCTGCGCAAATTTCCGTATTGATCCTCGACGCGGACAACAGGCTGTTGCGCGAAGGCCACTCCGGCGGTAGCAGTCGATGAAGGCTGCGTTAGGATTGTCAGCTTGCTGGCGGCGGCCGGGCTCACCGTGATCGTGCTCGAGGTCGCACTGCTCAGCGTGCCGCTGGTGAACGCGATGGTGATATTGGTGGCGACGGTGTGGGAGAGGTTGGTGAACGTGACGATGCCTCCGACCGCAGTAAGGTTTGTTGTACCTTGCAAGGTGCCGGCGCCGGCGCTCCTCGTGGCGATCACGACGGTCGTGTTATCACTGCTGCGAAGGTTGCCATATTGGTCTTCGATCCGGATGGCCGGCTGCGGGGAAAAAGTTACGCCGGCCGTCGCGCTCGACGCTGGCTGGGTTTGAATGGTGAGCCGATTGGCCGCCGCCGGGCTGACGACGGCATTGCTCGAGGTCGTTCCAGTCAAACTCCCGCTGCTGAAACTGAGATTGATGGTTTCCGCAACGTTGTAGGAAAGGTTTGTGAATGTCACCAGGCCGTTGACAGCAGTGCGGGTCACTGTTCCCAGCAGCGTCCCTGTGCCAAGACCACGGCTGGCGGCCACGACTGTGCTGTTATCGGAGCTAATCAGGTTCCCGAAGGGGTCCTCGATCCGGACCACTGGCTGTTGAGCAAAGGCCATGCCCGCAGTGGCCGTTAAGGAGGGCTGCGTGCTCATGGTCAACCGGCTGGCGGCGGCCGCGCTGACGGTAAAGACGCTGCTGACTGCGTTGGTGAATCCGGTAGCACTGGCTGTGAGTTGTTTGTTCGTGCCAGCTACATCGATTTCAGAATTGGTAAAGCTCGCTAACCCATTCCCTGCCGCCGTGCCAACGTCCAGGTTAGTCGTGCCCAGCAGTGGTCCTGTTCCGGCTGTGAGCGCAAGACTCACAACACGGTTGGCGGCTAATCCCGACGTTGAGTTGTTCCCGAACTGATCGCGGGTCCGGACCACAGGCTGGGAGCCAAAAACTGCTCCGGCAGTCGCTGAGCCTGGCTGGGTCGTGAACGCCAGCCGATTTGCCAGCCCGGCAACTTCGATCAAGGCGCCCACGCTCGTGCTTCCGGCGGTCACTCCCGTCAGCGACGCGGTGCCGCTCGTGGTAATGTTCCCGCTCGCCAGGGGCGTGCCGGCATTGGGACGCACGCGCACGTTGGTCCACGTCAGCGAACAGGTCACTCCGCCGTTGCTGGCATTGGTTACAGTTAAGGTGATTTGAGAGGTTGTCCGCGAGGTGATCGCCACGGCCGTGCCGCTGGCGACTTTGTCTACGTTATTGCTGTTGCCCCCGGTGCCTCCGATGCGTGTGATGATGACGGTGGGCGCAGTGCCGCCCGTGTCAAAGCTGAATCCCGAAGGGCAGTTGAGGATAATGGTTCCGGCGCCGGCATCACCATTGGTTGCTTCGTAATACGCAGGACCGGTCAAAGTCGTATAGGTGCCTCCAGCGGTATCGGCTGAAATCGCGCTCGCCCCGGAAGCGGGGTCAAAGCCTCCTACAAAAAAGTTCGTGCTCAATGCGCTGGTCAGGCCAGCCGCTACAGCGGTCAACTGTTTGTTTGTTCCTGCCGTGGTGCATCCCAGATTCGTGCAGGTGACCAGGCCATTGCCGGCAACGGAGCCAATGTCGAACAAGCTTGTGCCCGAAAGCGACCCGGAACCGGAGCCCAATCCCAGCGACATCGGCAGGCTGGCCGGCAGACCAACAGTCGATAGATTCCCGTACGGGTCGCGTGTTTTGATGACCGGCTGCGTGGCTAAAGGCGAGCCGACGCGCGACACCCCGCCTGGTTGCGTGCTGAAGATGAGCCGGTCGGCGGCGGCCGGACCCACCACCACACTGGCCGAAGTGGCATTGGTCAAGCCCGTGGCCGAGAAAACTATGGTGATCGTCTCGGCCACGTTGTAGGAAAGCGTTGAGAAAGTCGCCACGCCGTTGACAGTGGTCGCCGTCAAAGTGCCTTGCAAAGCGGCCGTGCCAGTGCCCCGCGCCGCGGTAATGACCCGGCCATTGTCCGAAGAAATCAAGTTGCCGCTCGCATCCTCCACCCGAACAACTGGTTGCCGTGAAAAGGCTGCGCCGGCCGTGGCCGTCGCCGAAGGCTGCGTTTGCAGCGTCAACCGCGCAGGTGTGCTGGTCACCGGAATGGCTGAACTGGTGCTCGAGGTCTTCGACGGATTCGTTACGTCGCTGGCGGTGACCGTCGCGTTGCCGAGAGTATTCAGCGTGACGCTGAACGTGTTGGTCCCGCCCACCAACGGCTTATTCCCGGGCAAAGTGGCGCCGCTATCCGAACTGGCAATACTGACGACATCCGTCGCATTATTGACAAGGTTATAGTTCGCATCCACGGCATAGACCGTCACGCTGAAGGCAGCGCCGGCCAACTGCGATAGCGGCGTTCCCACTTTGCCGGCCACCGTCCCTGGCGAAAAAGTCTCACCCGGCACCACCACGAGGAGCCCGGAAAATCCATTGCCACTTACGTTAAACAAACTGCTCTGGACACTCGAAAACCCGCTTGAACTCGCGGTCAGTTGCTTCGCGTTGCCCGCTGCGTCAATCTGCAGGTTGGTGTAAGTGACCACTCCGTTACCTGCATTGGTCCCGATATCCTGGTTGGTCCCGCCCGACAACGAGCCCGTGCCCGAGCTGAGCGTCATGGTAACGATCTGGCTGGCGGGCAAGCCGACGGCCGAATCATTGCCGAACTGGTCCTGGCTCTTGAGTGCCGGCTGAATGCCGAAAGGCGCGCCGGCAGCCGCTGCGCCCGGTTGGGTCGTGAAGAGCAACTGGCTCGCCGTTGCCGGACCGACAGCAATTGGGCCTGAGGTTACACTGGTCAAATTGCTGGCGGTGAAAAGTATCGTGATCGGATTGGCCACGGTGAGCGAGAGATTGGTGAAATTGCATTGACCGCTGATCACCTGGAGACTGGTCGTCCCTTGCAGCGTGCCTGAACCGGCGGCCCTGCTGGCGCTGACTACTGTCGTCACGTCCAGGAAACACTGATTGCCAAATTGGTCTAGGGTCGCAATGGCCGGTTGCGAGGCAAATGGCATGCCCGCCATCGCCACTGATGACGGCTGACTGAAAATGCTCAGAGCCCTCGGCGCGCCAGGAACTGTGTTGAGCAGGCCGAACGTCGTCAGGTCCTGGTTGACGCCTCTGATGGTCGCGGTTCCGGAATTCGCGGAGAGATTCAAAATGTAGCCCGCGTTTGGATCCAACGCGCCATTGAGCGGCTGGACTTGCAGCCCGCTAATCGTGAGTTGATCGAATTTGGTGGTCCCCGTCACCGAAAAGGTTACCGTGACATTTGAGGTGGTGACGGCCACGCTTGCGGCGGTAATGTCGCGGCTGTTCAGGGTTGAAACACTCGCTCCCACCGGGTTGAATCGCCAACCATCGGGTATGGTCAGAATAAGAGTCAGGCCGTTGCCCTGCGCGAAATCGTCCGTGCTGCCTTCTGTAAGCACGATGTCGCCCAGGGTGGTGTAACCGGCTCCGTTGGTCGAGTTGAGCGATTTGTCCGCCGGCACGCCATTGCCGCCTGTTGGCTCCGTAATTATGACATCGGCCAACGAACGCGAGGCACACAGAGCGACTAGCGCCCAAATCCTGCCAACCCTAACCCACGGGTGTTTGACAACTCCAATGGTCACTGCTTTAGCGAGAAATTTTCTTTGCTGGCTTACATGTTCTCTGATTCTTAAGACTCAGCGCCCGCGCTCAGCTCCCGGCGCTTAAGGCATGACGTGCGACAGCGGCGCCTGGAGGCATGTCGGCTGAGTCCCGACGGTGCTCAGCGAATAACTGTCGCCAAAGGTCGTGCCGCCGGAAGGACACACCACCTGCGCTTTGAGATACGGCAGCAGGTCATCCACCGTCACCGTCGAAGACGGGCCCTTCTTGTTTTCCATGGCCCACTCCTGAATCGCGCTACTGACTTGGCGCAGGTTGTTGATGCAGACATTTCTTTGGGAAGCGGTGCGGGCCCTGATGACATTCGGAATTGCGATTGCCGCCAGCAGACCAATGATGCTGACGACGATCATGATTTCTACGAGGGTGAAGCCAGATCTCTTGGATGGTAGGTTGTTCATAACTTGCTTTTATTTCCTCCGCGTGTCGTCCGGCCAAGCCGGATGTTTTTTTCGTCAACCACCTTTGTGGTCGCTTGCGTTTACATTGCATGGAACCAACGAGCCTGACAATTGGGGGAGGTCCCGGAAATGATCCAAGGGTTCAACCGGGTTTGATCACCAGCATCGCCGCGGGAAACTCGAAGCCGGGCCAAGAAATTTCACCGGCGAGATGGATAACGATCGCAGTGAGCGGTTGTTGCTCTCAAGCAAAACCGAGAGAACTTCTTCCTCCTTTACGTCCATCCTCCTCTTGCATTCCTGCACAAATACGATTCGTACCTGTCCCGACCAACTCGAGAAAAGTACGGAGAACTTTGGCAGGATTTGAAAATCTCGCCCTCGTGAGTTTGGATTTGAGAGTTCGACCTTCTTCCCGCCGCGCTGGCGCGCCGTCGCACTCACCGCGCTCGGCGCTTGTCGCAACGTGAGGTCGGGCTTCTGATTTCGGCTTTCGGATTTCGCGTCGAGGGAGAGAAGGGACCGTTCGCACTGCGCCCCGGCACGCATCTGATGTGGGACAAAATCCGCGCCAAGAAAGCTTCATGGCTTTGAGCCCTTCGTCATCTCAGACGTCCGGTTTTGCCGGAGACCACCGACATAACCCGCTCTGAATCAGAATGTTGCGGTCGCTCGAAAACTCATTCGGAGGCGAACAAATCCACGCATTAGAAGAGCCTTTCCCGATCTCACACCGGGGAAATCACTGGCCAAACTTCCTCAAGACTACTGGTGATACGTTCCTGCCTTGGCCCGATTTTCGGTCACTTCCACGTATGTCAGACTGCTTCCGTTAAATGCGGTAACAAAGAGCGCGGAAGTAAAAACAAAGAACATGATGACAAGGACCCACACTCACTCGCAGGTTTCCATCTCCTTCGGATGGGCAAAGACTCTAACGCTAGTTAAGTCCGGCCTGCTGGCGCTCATGCTGATCCACGGTGTTCCCGCGGCAGCCCAAACCACGACCACCACCACCAATTTCGCCGTCGGCCAGATTGTGCCCGATGCGATGGCATCCGGCCTGGCGAGTTCCAAGATCGTTTCAACGCCGATCGCCTACATCTCCAAGGTGCGCGCGACGCTCAAGCTGACTGGCACCTGGAACGGCGACCTCTACTGCTATCTCGTCCACAGCTCCGGCCGGTCGGTGTTGCTTAACCGCGTCGGCCGCCGCGCCGCCAGCAGCCTGGGCTATGGTGACGAGGGTTTCGACGTGACGTTCGACGACGCCGGTAATGACATCCACACCTACCGCCTTCAAGTCACCGGCAACCAATCCACGCCGATTACCGGCGCGCTGACCAATGTCTGGGCTCCCGACGCTCGCACCAACAGCCCCTACAGCGTCCTGGAAACCGACGCCAGGCCCGCCACCCTCAGCTCTTTCAATGGCCTGGATCCGAACGGCGAATGGGTCCTGTTCGTGGCCGACATTGAAGCCGGCGACGTGTTCACGCTCGATAGTTGGGGCCTGGAAATCACCGGTTACACGCCGCCGAGCATCGTCAGCGCCCCGGCCGACGTTACTGCGGAATGTTCCAGCGGCAATGCCCTGTTTAGCGTGACGTCCAGCGGTTCCGCCCCGCTCAGCTTTCAATGGCGTCATAACGGCACGCCCGTCTCTGGTGCCACGGATAGCGCTCTGACCCTGAACAGCGTTTCTTTTGCTGACGCGGGCAGCTATGATGTCGTGGTTACCAATAATTACGGTTCGATTATCAGCGCCACAGCCACACTGACAGTTCAGGACACCACACCCCCGGTGCTGAGCGGCTGCCCAGCGCTCACCGCCACCTATCCTTGTCTGTCGGCAGTGCCTGCTCCTGCCAATGTGACCGCGCTTGATGGCTGCGACGGTGCGCTGACGGTTTCCTTCAGCGAAACGCAGAGCCATCCGGGTACGTCCTGCGACAATTTGATTACCAGGACCTGGACGGCCGTGGACTCGCACAACAATATGTCAACCTGCACGCAGACGATCACGGTGCACGACAACATTGCGCCGTCGATCACTGCCGGCAGCATCGCTTCGTGCTTCCCGACCGCCGCCCAGGCTGAAGCGGCGGCTATCGCGGCCACGTCGGCCAGCGACAATTGCGGCTCTGTCAACTTGACGGCCAACACCGCGGGTGACTGCAGCGCTACCATCACCGTGCGCGGCACCGATGGCTGCGGCAACGTCGCCGAAGTCAATTACAGCACCCGGATCGACAATGTCCCGCCGACGCTGTCCGGCACGCCTGCCGCCAGTGTGGCCGTGCAGTGCGAGAGCCAGATCCCGGCAGTGGCGACAGTGACTGCGAGCGACACCTGCGACGGAACAGTCGCGGTGAGCTATGCTGCCAGCACCAACGGCACGCCGTGCAATGAGACCATCACTCGCACCTGGTCCACCGCCGACACCTGCGGCAACAACGCCAGCTTCACTCAGATCATCACCGTGCATGACACGACGCCTCCGACCATCGTCTGCTCGCCCGACATCGTGGTGTTCACAACCAATACCAGCGGCGCCGCGGTTGATTTCACAGTCACCGCCACCGACAATTGCCAGGGCGCAGTCACAGTTGTGAGCTCGCCTGTCTCAGGTTCAATCTTCTCGATTGGGACGAATGTGGTCACCAGCACGGCCACCGACGCCTGCGGCAACACCAATCAATGCACGTTCACAGTGGCAGTCGTTCTTAATCACGCGCCTGTCGCCGGCGACATCAGCATGGGCGCTGTCGAAAACCATCAGCGCAGCTTGCTCGTAGAGAAAGTGCTCGGCCACTGCTCGGACCCGGATAATGATCCGCTCACCGTCGCCGCGGTCAGCGCCAACAGCACCAATGGTGGCACCGTCACGCTGTCGCCCACGGCGATCATCTACACGCCGGCTGCGAACTTCGTCGGCACCGACCTGTTCACCTACACCGTAGCCGATGGTCGCGGCGGCTTCGCGACCGCTTCGGTGATTGTCCAGGTGCAATCGGAGAACGATCCGACGCTCAACCGTATCGGCAGCATCACGATGACTCAAAATGGAGTCCTCCTGCGGTTCGCCGGCATCCCGGGCGAAGCTTACACCTTGCAGCGCGCCCCGAGTGCGACGGGTCCGTGGATGAGCATCCTCAACTTCACCGTGCCTGACAATGGCATCGCGCAGGTGCTCGATTCGAATCCGCCGCAGGGCATGGCCTTTTATCGGACGGCCGGGAACTAGACGATTCAATCATCGGGGCGGTGGCGTTGCGACGCCACCGCAGCCCGCAGCAACGAAGCGCGACCGGAGAACAGGTCGCGCTTCGCCGTTTTCAAAGCATAGCTGTACGATCGACCAGCGATGCATCTCGAAGTTGATGTACACAACCGGCATTTTGGCGCACGGGTGACCCCACCACTTCTCACCGCTCGCGACGCTGATGGCCAGGTCGAGCAGGCACCAGCTCTTGTTGCTCTTGCTTGTCCCGCCGAGGATCATCTTGCAACCCAGGTGCAACACGGCCTCGATGATCTGCGGCGGCGGCGCAGGGGCCGCCTCCACCAACTGCCGCAGATTCATAATCTCCGGCAGAGCCGCGGGCACAACACCCAGGTCAACAGCGATATCGATTTGATCGCTCATCGCTCAACAGCTGCGCCAGTCCGCTGAAAACGCCAAAACCCGCACAGGAATCCCCCGACGAACGAAGTTGATGCAGCCGAGCAGAATCGTCACCCTGCCGACGTGCAGAAGCGGCGCAAGTGGGCTTTTGTTGTTATCGGCGCAGGAGTCTTCCTGGGCCTCTTGGTACAGCTCCCACTCAGTTACCATCCGATCAACAGGCACCATTCGCCTTAGCTCATGTGGGGTCAGGTAGCCCAAGCCAGGCCAGCGGAAGCGACCCGAACCTGTAGTGGCAGTTGACACTCTGAATAACCACGTTCGCCAACTCCAAAACCTTGCCGTGCGGCTTCTTGTGATCTGCCAGCCATGCCTTGAGGTTCGGCACGATCGGCACCAGCCGCCGCGAGTTGGTCTTGGCGATGCTGGCGTCCACTGTGATATAGCCGCCCTCCAAATCCACCTTGCTCCAATCCAGCCGCTCGATCTCCGCGCTCCGCAGCCCGGCAAATGCGCCGATGCTCAGGAACGGCACCAGGTTGGCCGGCGCCAGCGCCAGCAGCAGAGTCATTTCATCCGGCGAGAAAATCTCGACCTCCTCGTCCTTCACCTTCCAGAGCGGGACCGCCTCCATTTCGTTCCAGTCCGCCGGCAAGTACCGCTGCGATTTTGCGTATGAGAAAAGAGTCTGAACGCACAGCCGGAAATTGTTCCGCGTCCGATTCGTCACCGGCCGCTTTGGGGCCTTCGGATCCGTGCGGGAAGTCGCGTGCTGCAATCCTTGGAGCCAACCCTTGATCTCCGCGCCGGTCACGCCGTAAATCATCCTGGTCGGGAACGCCTGCACAAACTTGGTGACCCGCGACTCCAAATCCTGAGTGTAACGTTCGCTGCACCCCTCGGCCCTTTTCGCCGCGATCATCTCAGTATAAACATCGGCCAAGGTCTTCTTCGGCAGATCGAGCAAGTTCTGCCGCGCGTAATACGACCCGACATCCACCAGCGACCTTCCGCGCACCAGCCGCTTGGCGTCCCGATATTCGTAAGCCATCGTGTCGAGCGCCAGGCCGAACTCCTTCACCGCTTCCCGTGCGCGCACATAAGCCAGCAGTTCCTCCCCGTCCAGCCGCAGGACTTGCGCCGTGCCGTTGGAGAGCTGGCCTACACGCGCCTGGGCGTGCAGTTCCGCATCACCCAGATCAGCGAACACTTTTCGCTTTCGCGATTCGCCTTCGTACCACGCGACCGTGTACGACACTGAATCGCGGTTCGCGTACTTGTAGATGATAGCCTTGGTATGACCCTCTTTGATGACCTTCGGGAAAGCCTTTTTGCTCATGGGGAGATTCTGTCATGCACGTGTCATGCAGTCAACAAAATCCTCCATTTTCAGCCAAAAAAGTGGCGGGAGCGGCGGGGCTCGAACCCGTAACCTCTGCCGTGACAGGGCAGCGCTCTAACCAATTGAGCTACGCCCCCGCATCCGAATGCAGAGTGCAGAATGTAGAAGGCAAAATACGCATTTCATTCCGCGCCCGCATTCACAGGGCAGGAGAACGTAAGGAAAGCGCCTCGCTCCGTCAAGGAGAACCCGCCGGAAACTTTGGTAAATTCGGGCAGCAGACGCCAAGGAGGTGGGGGTGGGGAACCCCGCTGAAGAAACGTACTGCCACCCGAATAAAACAATTCTAAGAAACGCCGCAACGCTTGTCAACCTTCATTTGGTACCGTCATTCTGTACTGAGGTGGCGTAAGAGTTCTTGTGTAAAAGCGTAGAGAGCGGGTGTATCGGGGTTGAAACGAATATGACAACCCAACCCTTAGCGAAAGGCGATACACCCATGAGAGCCGTTGAAGCCCT
>JACXTT010000753.1_pt1 | contig 55438 bp, 43 predicted proteins | sample 9270951 | NCBI WGS metagenome assembly JACXTT01 (sample SAMN15532306, study PRJNA645909) | rock metagenome | isolation source: weathered quartz diorite | place: Puerto Rico | collected 2017-06-21
GGAGTGCGGCAGCTTGCTGCCGCGAATATCAACTGCGGCGGCAAGCCGCCGCACTCCATGGCGGCAGCGAGCTGCCGCACTCCTACATACGGACGAGGCCGCGCCTTGTGGCTACCTTCAGCGCCTCGGTCCTGCTCGTGACGCCGAGTTTTTCGAAGAGGTGACCGAGGTGGGTCTTGACGGTGCGCTCGGAGATGCCGAGCGTGGTCGCGATCTCTTTGTTGGACTTGCCGTCGGCCATCAGGCGCAGCGTTGAGAGCTCGCGCGGCGTTACCTGCACGCGCGCTAACCCTTCCGCGAGTTTCGCGGCGGCGGCGGGAGCGAGATAGGTCTTCCCTGCGAGCACATCGCGGATGCATGCGATCAACTCATCGGCGGTGATGTCCTTCAGCACGAACGCCTTCGCACCCGCCTTCAGCGCGCGCGTGATGTCTTCGTCCGTGTCGTAGGTCGTCAACACGATGACCTTCGCCGCGGGATCGACCTCGCGGATCTGCCGCACCGCTTCGACACCTTCCATCACCGGCATCCGCAGATCGAGCAGCGTCACATCGGGACGATGCTTCGTGAACGCCTCGACCGCTTCGACGCCGTTCGACGCTTCCGCGACCACACGCAGATCGGACTCATGACTGATGATCTTCACGACGCCGGTGCGCACGAGCGCGTGATCGTCGACGACGAGAACTCCGTGAGGCTCGCTCATGCCGTCGGAATGCTGAACGCGGGCGGCTCCCACGCCAGCACGACTTCCGTTCCGGCACGCGGCGCCGTCACGATCGTCAGCGAGCCGCCGATGCGCTGCGCGCGCTCCTGCATGCTGGTCAGGCCGAAGCCTGCGCTGAAACGCTCCTTCGCGATGCCGCGTCCATCGTCAGCGACCGACAGCCGGAAGCCGACCGAGCGCGTCGATCCCGCATGCACGCGGATCGTGTGCGCACGTGCATGACGCACCGCATTGGTGATTGCTTCCTGCGCGATGCCGATGATCTCGCGCTCGACTCCCGCGCCGAGCGGCGGCAGTTCTTCGATGACGACCTCGATCGGCACATCAGTCGTGCGCCGCGCGAGATCGGCCGTGCGCTCGAGCACCGCCGCAACATCACCCACTTCGAGATCCTGCGGATGCAGCGTACCGACCGAGCGACGCGCTTCGATCATGTGCGTGCGTGCGAGATCGATCGCGGTCTCCACACTCTGCGCGACACTCGCAGGCAACGACGACGACGAGCGCTGCACGGCCTGAAGCTGCATGAGAATCGCGGCGAAGCCCTGCGCGAGCGTGTCGTGAATGTCGCGCGCGATGCGATTGCGCTCCTCGAGCACGGCCTTCCTTCGCGCTTCATCGAGACTCCGCTCTGCGAGACGGCTCTGATGCAATGCGAGCGTGACCTGCATCGCGATCGCTTCCAATGTCGCGCGACGCCACGGTGCGTAGTACGCCGGCTCATCGTCGATCGACATCGCGATCCAGCCGAGCGTGCGATCCGTCAGCTTCAGCGGAACGATGCACAACGTGCCGAACGAGCTCGCGACCTCGTACGTTTCCTTCGCGCGCGGCGCGAGCGCTTCCCATTCGCCGGACTCGTGCGACGTCATCCAGAGCTTGCACTCCTTCTCGTCGTCATCGAGCAGCCAGGCGGCGTATGTCCGGCTCTCCGCATGCTCGAGCAACGCGCGCATCAACTCGCGGAAGAACGAGTCGCGATCGGGCTCCTTCATGAGGAGATCGAACGTGAGCTGCACTGCGTGACTTTGGATCTCAGCCTTGCAGTCCGCGCGGCGGCGCTCGTAGTGCTCCTGATCGAGGAGCTCCTTCAGCTTCTCGATGTCATCCGGCCAGGTCATGCGGGGCGTCAGCGGGCAGGAGTCATCCATGTGCGTGATTATGCGCCGCGGGCGGGAAACGCACATCGTCCGAAAGTAGGAGTGCTGCGGCTTGCCGCAGCCATGGAGTGCGGCAGCTTGCTGCCGTAAAGATCAATCTGCTGCAGCAAGCCGCAGCACTCCATGGCGGCAGCAAGCTGCCGCACTCCCATCGTCCGAAAGTCGTAGACCGCCCCCACACCACTGCTCGATTGTTGGAACCGTTTCCGGAACCGACACTTACGCTCCATGGAAACAAAGCGCTTCGCACTGCTGACTCTCCTCCTCGTTCTTCCATTGATCCAGGCCTGCACGCGCGTCTCGGCTCAGCCCGCCGGCACTGCGCCTGCTCCGAAAATCGACGTGGCCGAGGTCGTCTCGCGCGACGTGACCGAGTCGGACGAGTTCACGGGCAGGCTCGAAGCCGTGCATGAAGTCTCGATCCGCCCGCGCGTCTCCGGCTTCGTCTCCGCCATCCGCTTCGATGAAGGAGCGATGGTGCACAAGGGCGAGCTCCTCTTCGAGATCGACGCGCGTCCGTTCCAGGCCGAGGTCGATCGGCTGCGCGCCGAGCTGGAGCGCGCGAACGCAACGGTCGAGCGCGCCAAGAATGAATTGACGCGCGCGGAGCGGCTCTCGACCGACAACGCGATGTCGCCCGAAGAGCGCGATCGCCGTAAGGCATTCGCGCAGGAGTCCGCTGCGCAGGTCTCCGCGGTTCAAGCCGCATTGCGCGCAGCCGAGCTGAATCTCGAGTTCACGCGCGTGACCTCGCCGATCGACGGCCGCGTCGGACGCGCGATCGTCACCACCGGCAATCTCGTCTCGAGCGGCCCGGGCGAAGCAACATTACTCACGACCGTCGTCTCGCTCGATCCGATCTACGCATCGTTCGAAGCAGACGAGCAGACGTTCCATCACTTCATCAGCACGCGTAAGACCGGTCAGCCGATTCACATGGCGCTCGGCACCGAGGAGGACTTTCCGCACGAAGGGAAACTCGACTTCGTCGACAACCAGATCAATCCCGCGACCGGCACGATCCGCGGCCGCACGATCTTCCGCAATCGCGATCTCAGTCTCACGCCCGGCGCATTCGTTCGTCTGCGTCTCCCCGGCAGCAGGCCGTATCACGCGCTGCTGATTCAGGATCGTGCAGTCGGCACTGATCTCGACAAGCGCTATGTCTATGTCGTCGGCGCGGATGGCGCGATCGAATATCGCGCGGTGCAGCTCGGTCCGATCATCGACGGATTGCGCGTCGTGAAGAGCGGCCTCGTGACGAACGATCGCGTCGTCGTCAACGGCTTGCAGCGCGTGCGTCCCGGCGTGCACGTCGATCCTCAAGTCGTGTCGATGCTGGAAAAGAGCAACTCATGAAACTCGCACAATTCTTCATCACGCGCCCGATCTTCGCGGCCGTGCTCTCGCTGCTCATCATCATCGCCGGCGGCATCGCGCTGACGAAGCTGCCGGTCAGCGAATATCCAAGCGTTGCACCACCGACCGTCGTCGTGCACGCCGCGTATCCCGGCGCGAATCCGAAAGTCATCGCGGAGTCCGTTGCCGGCCCACTCGAGCAATCGCTCAACGGCGTCGAGGGCATGCTCTACATGTTCTCGCAGTCGACCTCGGATGGTCGCCTCACGCTGACCGTGACGTTCGCAGTCGGCACCGATCTCGACAACGCGCAGGTGCAAGTGCAGAACCGCGTGTCACAAGCACTACCGCGATTGCCGGCGGAAGTGCAGCGCATCGGCGTGACGACGGAGAAGGCCTCGCCCGATTTCATCATGGTCGTGCACCTCACCTCGCCCGACTCGCGCTACGACATGCTCTACCTGTCGAACTTCGCGCATCTGCGCGTGAAGGACGAGCTAGCGCGCATCAACGGCGTCGGCGCGGTGAACATCTTCGGCGCGGGCGAGTACAGCATGCGCGTCTGGCTCGATCCCGACAAACTCGCGGCGCGGCAGCTCACGGCATCCGATGTCGTCCACGCAATCCGCGAGCAGAACCTGCAAGTCGCCGCCGGCGTCCTCGGCGCTCCTCCATCACCAAGCAATACGACATTCCAGCTCTCGATCAACGCGCAGGGCCGCCTCACGAACGAAGAAGAGTTCGGCAACATCGTCGTCCGCGCGACGCCCGACGGACAGATCACGCGCATCCGCGACGTCGGCCGCGTGCAGATCGGCGCGGATCACTACTCGATGCGCAGCCTGCTCGACAACAAGAACGCGGTCGCCATCGGCATCTTCCAGCGCCCCGGCACGAACGCGATCCAAGCCTCGAACGAAGTGCGCGCGACGATGGAGCGGCTGAAGAAGTCGTTCCCTGCCGGCGTCGACTACTCGATCGTCTACGACCCGACCCTCTTCGTCCGCCACTCGATCGCGGCGGTCGTCGAGACGCTGTTCGAGGCGATCCTGCTCGTCGTCATCGTCGTGATGATCTTCCTGCAGACGTGGCGCGCGTCGATCATCCCGCTCGTCGCGGTTCCGGTCTCCCTCATCGGCACCTTTGCCGTGATGCTCCTCCTCGGCTTCTCGCTGAACACGCTGTCGCTGTTCGGACTCGTGCTCGCGATCGGCATCGTCGTCGATGATGCGATCGTCGTCGTGGAGAACGTCGAGCGGCACATCGAGCTCGGCAAGTCTCCGCTCGAAGCGACGCGCGAAGCGATGAAGGAAGTCGCCGGGCCGATCATCGCGATCGCGCTCGTGCTCTGCGCAGTGTTCATCCCCACGGCATTCATCAGCGGATTGACCGGGCAGTTCTACCGGCAGTTCGCGTTGACGATCGCCATCTCGACGGTCATCTCCGCATTCAACTCCCTCACCCTCAGCCCCGCACTCGCCTCCCGACTTCTCCTTCCCCACGGCGCGCCGCGTGACCGTCTGCAGCGCGCCGCTGATCGTCTCTTCGGCTGGTTCTTCCGCCTCTTCAATCGCGAATTCGCGAGGATGTCGAGCGCGTACTCGCGCGGCGTGGCGCGCGTGCTGCGCGTTGCCGTCGCCGCGCTCATCGTCTACCTCGGCCTCGTTGGGCTCGCAGCGCTGGGACTCGCGAAAGTGCCGCGGGGCTTCGTGCCGGCGCAGGACAAGTCGTACCTCGTCGCGTTTGCCCAACTACCCGATGCAGCAACGCTCGATCGCACCGAGTCTGTGATCCGCAAGATGTCGGACATCGCGCTGAAGGAGCCGGGCGTCGCGAATGCCGTCGCGTTCCCCGGCCTCTCGATCAATGGCTTCGTGAACGCGTCGAATGCCGGCATCGTCTTCGTGACGTTGAAACCGGAAGAAGAACGGAAGGGCAAGAACCTCAGCGCCGGCGCGATCGTGCAGTCGCTGAACATGAAGTACGCCGGCATTCAGGAAGCATTCGTCGCCATCTTCCCGCCGCCGCCCGTCCAGGGCCTCGGCACCGTCGGCGGATTCAAGCTGTATGTCGAGGATCGCGACGGCTCCGGCTTCGAAGAGCTCTACTCGCAAGTGCAGAGCGCGATGAACGACGGGCGCAAGCGGAAGGAGCTCGCCGGTTTGTTCTCGAGCTTCCAGGTGAGCGTGCCGCAGATCGATGCGAACGTCGATCGCGAGCGCGCGAAGACGTACGGCGTCGATCTCACCGAGCTCTTCGACACGCTGCAGATCTACCTCGGATCGCTCTATGTGAACGACTTCAATCGCTTCGGCCGGACGTATCAGGTGAACGTCCAGGCGGAGTCGAAGTTCCGCACGCAGCCGGAGCAGATCCCGCGGCTCTATACGCGGAATGCGCACGGCGCGATGGTGCCGCTCGGCTCGCTCGTGTCGATCAAGCGCGGCTACGGGCCTGACCAGGTGATGCACTACAACGGCTTCCCTGCCGCGGAGATCAACGGCGGCCCGTCGCCGGGATTCAGTTCGGGTCAGGCGCAGAGCGCGATCGCCGAAGTGTTGAAGCAGAAGCTGCCGAGCGGGATGTCGTATGAGTGGACCGAGCTCGCGTATCAGGAAATTCTGTCGGGTAACACGATGGTGCTGATCTTCCCGCTCTGCGTGCTGCTCGTGTACGTGGTGCTCGCCGCGCAGTACGAGAGCTGGTCGCTGCCGCTGTCGGTGATTCTCAACGTGCCGATGACGATCCTCAGCGCGATCGCAGGCGTGTGGGTGACAGGAGGCGACAACAACGTCTTCACGCAGATCAGCTTCTTAGTGTTAGCAGGACTGGCCTGTAAGAACGCGATCTTGATCGTGGAGTTCGCAAAGCACAGAGAGGAACAAGGCGACGATCGCGTGACTGCGATCCTCGAAGCCTGCAAGGTCCGCCTGCGCCCGGTGCTAATGACAAGCGTAGCGTTCATCGCCGGCGTCCTCCCGCTGGTCTTCTCCACCGGAGCCGGTTCAGAAATCCGCCAGGCAATGGGCATCGCCGTCTTCGCCGGAATGCTGGGCGTAACAACGTTCGGCCTCTTCCTCACACCGCTCTTCTTCACCTTCATCGGCAATCTGGTTGAGCGCTTCAAGAAACAAGAGCTGCGGATCCCTGCACAAGTAGCCGCGATGCTGATGATTGCGGTGCTCACAACGTGGAGCGCGTCCGCGGCTCCTTCTCAAACGAACTGGTGGTCTCAATTCGAAGACCCGACACTCGATGCGCTGGAGACGAACGCGCTTCGCTCGAACAACGACATCCGCATCGCACTGGCGCGGCTCGAGCAGTCACGAGCCGCGTTCAGCGACGCCGCACTCGATCAATATCCAACCGCGACTGCGGACGCGCTGCTCGACAAGCGCAAAGCGGTGATCCCCGGCTTCACGAATGACGCGAAGAAGACCACGACGTATCGCGCCGGCTTCGACGCGTTCTGGGAGCTCGATCTCTTCGGCCGCGTGCGCTCATCTGTGAAAGCGGCAAAAGCAACCGCCGAGAGCTATCAGGCGTCGCTCGAGGACGTACAGATCATCGTTGCCGCGGAAGTCGCAAGAAACTACTTCGAGCTTCGCGGCCTGCAACAACAATTGTCCGTCGCAGAACACAGCCTGACGAATCAACGCGAGACGCTGCACCTGACACAAGTCAGACGCGACGCCGGAATCGGCGAAGAGCTCGACGTCGCCAGCGCGAGCGCAAGAGTCGCCGCGATCGAAGCGACGATCCCCCCAATCAGAATCGCGATGGCAGAACGCGAGCATCGCTTAGCGGTTCTCATCGGCAAGACACCGGGCAAACTCGATCTCGACCTGACCCCACGCGAGTACAAGCCGCTGGCAAAGGAATTAACACTAGGCGACCCCAACGATCTACTGCACCACCGCCCCGATGTAAGAGCCGCCGAGCAACGCCTGAACGCGGCGATGGCCAGAGAAGGCATCGCCCACGCCGACCTCTTCCCAAGAATCACACTCACCGGCTTCCTCGGCTTCATCGCCGGAAGAGGAAGCCTCTTCGGCCAATCCGACTCCCGAGCCTGGGCAGTGACGCCCGCACTGAGCTGGTCCGCCTTCGACCTCGGCAGCGCCCGCGCAAGATTGAAAGGATCCAAGGCCGCAACAAGAGAAGCAGAAGCGCAATACGAGCAGTCGCTCTTACGCGCCGCAGAAGAAGCAGAGAACGCGTTAGTCAACTATCACGAGCAGCAGGAGCGGTTAGTGAAGCTCAACGACCAAGCAAGAGAGAGCGCGAGAGCAGCATCCATCGCCCGCGCAAGATATCGCGAAGGCGTCTCCGACTTCCTCGCCCTACTCGACGCCGAACGCACGCAACTGCAGGCCGAGGACGGAGTCGCGCAGGCAGAGTCGCAGGTCTTCACGAGCGTAGTCGCCGTCTACAAAGCATTCGGCGGAGTCAACACGGAGGTCCTGCAATGAGTGTGGAAGTCCTGGAACTGGGCGAGCTCCATCCCGATGCCCACGACTACCCCGAAGGGATGTTCGTGACAAACGGAACGATCAACATGCTGGTGGACGGCAAGGCGATCGTGGTCAACGAAGGAGGCATGTTGATCGTGCCTCCCCACACCTTGCACACAGTGTTACCCGCAGCGACGGAAGGCTCGTGATTTTCAACTAACCAAGTGAAGTAGCCGCACGCCGACGGTTGCTCGAGTTGCGAGGGATGCCGAGATCTGAAGGCGTCTAGCCGGCCTTGCGCACGGCAAAACATTCCAACGCTTCGCTCGGACTATGTCGCGACGCAAGGACATCGAGCGAGACCGACTTCTTCTTCTGCTGACGAAGAAAGGACTGCAACCGCTGCGACGACCAAATGTAGAGCTGCGGCGTGGCAGCCGGATCGACCGCTCCTACTGGTTCTTGAAAGCAAACAAACGCTACGAAGTGATGCTTGCGAACTCGGAACCGATCAACCCACCAGTTTGTGCTCCCTGTCAGCGTCTTCAATTGAATCGTCAGCGCTTCGCCGGAAGGCAGAACTGCCGCGATATCGACATCGGTTGGTTGAGCCAATGTGAGCGTTGCCTCGGAACCGAGCCGATGGAGGATGGACAGCACAAAAAACTTCGCAGCAAGCTCGAGATGCTTCGATTGCCCATACCACCCGGGCCGAGGAGAGCGGCTCGCTGGAACGCGCATCGGTGAACTCCACGCATCGGCCTTCTCAGCATCTTCGAGAAGTACGCGTTCGATTTCCTGTATCCGATCTTTGCGTGCAGTCATACCGGCCACCCAGTGATAACACGGATCAAGCCTTTTCTCTTCTCGTAAGCGATGACCTTCAACACTCGACCCGCATCGGTAAGCCCAATGATCTGATAACCAGTCCCTTGCCGCTTGTTTCGCATTACCTCGAACCCGTTCCAGAAGACCTCGGCGGCCTCGTCGACGTTAATGCCATGAGCTGCGAGCTCGTCTTCGTCGAATTCATACTCGAACGCAGCCGGGTCGAACTTTTGCCAGTAAACCAATAGCCGATTGTATGCAGGAGGGGCCGCAACGGGAAACATCGTGAACCGGCTCGCCTTCCGTATCATGGCCCTCGGTGCCCACGCTGCCACCCGGTCTCTACGACCTTCCGATCACGAACGAGATTGAGCGCGAGCTGCGTCAACTCGATCGCTCGAAGCTCGTGGCGGACGAACGCGAGCTGGATCCGGCCGACGCTGATCTGACTTTTGCCCGCCACCTCGCTGCCGTGGTGCGCCAGGCGCTTGCCGGCGTCAAAGATGAAGACCGCATCGCGCGACAGGCGCAGATCGTCAATGAGCTTCTCGCGTCGTTAGCGACCGTCGACCATGATGATCACCTCGCGATTCCGCCTCGCCGTCTCGCCTCCGTTCATCATCTCGACGCACTGCGAGGCGAGGTCCGCGCAGACGATCCGCTGATCCCGCTCGCCCAAAGCGATCTGCTGGTCAATGCGCGCGGAGAGCCATCGGTCGGTCAGGCGATCCAGCGAGAGATCTCGTCAGCCGATCGCATCGACCTTCTCTGCGCCTTCATCAAGTGGCACGGCCTGCGGACTCTGGAAGAACAACTCGACACCTACATCCGCTCCGGCCGCAAGTTGCGCATCATCACAACGACCTACGTCGGCGCGACCGAGCGAAAAGCGATCGACCGCCTCCTCGAAATGGGCGCCGACTTAAAGGTCTCGTATCAGACCGACCACACACGCCTTCACGCCAAAGCGTGGCTGTTTCATCGCGACTCGGGATTCTCGACTGCGTTCATCGGCTCGTCCAACTTGTCGAAGTCGGCACTCCTCGATGGTGTCGAGTGGAACGTCCGCCTCTCCCAGTTGGACGCGCCGTCGATCCTCGAGAAATTCGCAGCCACGTTCGACAGCTATTGGGCCGACCCCTCCTTCGAGACCTATCGGAGCGAAGACGCTGAGCGTTTCGACAAAGCGATTGAGCTGGCCAGCGGTGCAAACAAGTCCACCTCACTTGTCCCGTTCGCGATCGAGCCATGGCCGCATCAACGCGAAATCTTGGACAAGCTCACGGTCGAACGTTACCGCCACAACCGCTGGCGCAATCTCGTCGTCGCCGCAACCGGCACGGGCAAGACCGTCGTCGCCGCGCTCGACTACAAGCGCGTGTCCGAGGAGATGGGCAACGCGCGTCCGCTGAAGCTGCTCTTTGTGGCACATCGCAAGGAAATTCTCGAGCAATCGCTCGTCACCTTTCGTCACGTCATTCGCGACGGAGCGTTCGGTGAGCTGTATGTCGATGGGCATCGTCCTGACGAATGGCAGCACGTCTTTGCATCGGTGCAGTCACTGCAACAGATCGATCTTGATCGCGTCGCGCCGGATGCATTCGACGTGGTGATCGTCGACGAGTTCCATCACGCTGCCGCGCCGACCTATCGGCGATTGCTCGAGCACTTTCAGCCTCGCGTGTTACTCGGCCTCACCGCCACGCCGGACCGTGCCGATGGCGAATCGATCCTGCACTGGTTCGGCGATCGCATCGCCGTCGAATTGCGACTGTGGGATGCACTCGAACGACAACTGCTCTCGCCATTCCACTACTTCGGCTTGCACGACAACACGAACCTCGCACAGATCCGCTGGACACGGGGTGCATACGATCGCGCGCAACTGGAAGGCGTCTACATCGGTGACGACGCGCGCGTCGCGCAAGTTCTCTCCGAGTTGCAGCGGAAAGTGACCGACGTTGCCTCCATGCGAGCCCTCGGATTTTGCGTCGGGATCGAGCACGCCCGCTACATGGCCCGGAGGTTCAACGAAGCCGGCATTCCATCGCTGCACGTCTCGGCGGATAGCAGCAGCGTCGAGCGCGACGAGGCGCTGCGCAAGCTGAAATCGCGCGAAGTCAATTGCCTCTTCGCCGTCGACCTCTTCAATGAAGGCGTCGACGTGCCTGAGATCGACACCGTGCTGTTCCTCCGCCCCACCGAGAGCGCGACGGTCTTCCTTCAGCAGCTCGGCCGAGGATTGCGGAGAACGCATAACAAGGATTGTCTGACCGTGCTCGATTTCATCGGCAATGCGAACCGTAACTTCCGCTTCGATCTTCGGTATCGCGCGATCACTGGATCCACGCGTGCCGAAGTTACGAAGCAGATCGAGAACGGATTTCCGCTTCTTCCCGCGGGATGTTCGATCCAGCTCGACCGCGTCGCACGCCAGGTCGTGCTCGATAACTTGAAGGAAGCGATCGGGTCACGCTTCGCCACACTGGTGCGCGAACTGCAGTCGATCGGCCGCTCGACAACACTTCTCGAGTTCATTACCGCAGCGGCGATAGATCTGGAAGATGTCTATCGCTCGCGCGGATGGTCGTGGACGAGACTGCAACGCGAGGCGGAGCTCTTCCATCACGCATCGGACGTCACGATGCGCGTCGCCGACGCAGCGCCAGGCAATGACGATCGCCTCCTGCTCGGCGCGTCGAGACTGTTGCATATCGACGATCCGGAACGCATTGCATTGCTCCGCACACTGCTTTCTCGCGACCTGATCTCGGTCGATGGGCTTTCCCTGCGCGACCGCCGCATCGTCGAGGGGTTTCTTCTTACTCTGGCTCCGGAAGCGCGCGACATCCACACCATCCTCCATGAACTCTCTCGGTCCAGCGATGCACGATCCGAGCTACTTCAGATTCTCGAAGTGCTCGAAGACCGCGCGGAGCACCAGACGTTCCCACTCTTCGAAGCGGTACGCGACGACGCATTCGCAGATGTGCCGCTCGCGCTGCACGCGCGCTATACCCGCGACGAAGTTCTCGCCGCCATCGGCCGCTCGACGGTGGGAAGACCTTTCACACAACAGACCGGTGTCTTATGGCATGAAGCGACTCGCACCGACTATTTCTTCATCACTCTGGAAAAGAGCGAAAAGCACTATTCGCCCACTACGCGATATCGTGACTACGCGATCGCGCCCGACCGCTTTCACTGGGAATCGCAGTCAGTGACTCGCGAGCGTAGCGATACCGGTCAGCGATACATCCACCACATTGAACGCGGCAGTCGCGTCATGCTGTTCGTACGCCCGTCCAATAAGGACGCGTGGGGCCGCACCCAACCGTTCACGTTCCTGGGCCCGGCTTCCTACATCAGCCACACCGGCGAACGCCCAATGGCCATCATCTGGCGCCTGCATCGGGCAATGCCGATGGATGTCTTCAGGCTGGCGCGGGTGGCGGCGGGATGAGGTAGAGCGCACAACATGCCGCGGTCAATACAGGTCACGCCGCGCTGCAACGGTTTGTTAGGAGCGGCTTCGGACTATTCAGTAGAAGTCCTCTAGTTCGTACGTCAAGAGGCCCAACGTGCGCTCAACCAGACTCTTAAGATCCGGGTGGAAACTCAGCCGCCGTTCTCCGAAAAACTTGCCGCAGTCGACCACCATGGCAAAGCGATACGCAGCTCCGCCCTGAATCCGAAGTGGTTTCCCTGTCCAGCCATCTCGCCCCGATGCAACAAGTAGTGTTGGATCGAACGAGTCGTCGCCGCACTCAGCGCAGGTCGCACGGATTCGCAGATCGTAGAAATGGATCTTCCTCGGCGTCTGCCTCGCATTCCAGCGAGTGTCCGCGAGAGCAGCCCGGTTCTGGCTCAAAGGGATCGATGTCCCCTGACAAGTGATAGATGAAATCCCTGCCGAAGTGCAGTTGGATTTCGTAGTAGCAATCCTCAGCATCCCCTGGGGCATCGAACGGCATAGGTTCGAGGGGATATCGGAGACCAGTCCGAGCGAGAGACTCCACTGGCCAAACCAACATGAGATCGCGGTTCGCGAACTCAGTCATCAAATCTGGGATCGGAGCCGCAAAGGAAGATCTTTGCCCAACCGTGCGCGCAAAGTAACCCCATTCCCTTGCTGCGTGATAGAGCTCGCTCTGCGAAAACGACACTTCCTCGAAAGAGGCAGTGTTCGGCGAGAGCAGCCAACCGGCGTCCTGGAGTGCAGTCACTAACGCAGAGATAGCTTGGGCATTCGGGCGAACCGTGTTGGGCCTTGGGATCAAGTAGCGCCGGTATTCAACGCCCATCGTGTGCTGCATATTCTAGCGAGGAACGCCCACGAATTGGCTAACCTTTCGCTGCAGCACGGCTCCTTCCTCTATACTGTTCCCCGGTCCTCCATAAACCATGACCCTCCCCTCCGGAGCACGCCTCGGGCCCTACGAGATCGTCGCGCCGATTGGCGCTGGCGGGATGGGGGAAGTCTTTCGTGCTCGCGACCCTCGCCTGAATCGCGACGTCGCGATCAAAGTTCTTCCTGCTGCCTTTGCGCAGGATCGCGAGCGCGTCGTTCGCTTTCGGCGCGAAGCGCAGCTCGTGGCGGCGCTCAATCATCCAAACATCGCGGCGATCTTCGGGCTCGAGGAGGCGAACGGCGGGCTGGCGCTTGCGCTCGAGCTGGTCGAAGGGGAAGACCTCGCGCAGCGCCTCACGCGCGGGCCGATCCCCGTCGATGAGGCGATCGCCATCGCGCGGCAGATCGCCGAGGGGCTGGAGGCGGCGCATGAGAAAGGGATCGTCCATCGCGATCTCAAGCCGGCCAACATCAAGCTCACACACGACGGCACGGTGAAGATCCTCGACTTCGGTCTCGCTAAAGCCTTCGAGTCCGACCCGACGTCGAGCGACGCCAGCCTCGCGAACTCCCCCACCATGGCCCGTCCCGCCACCGACGCCGGCATGATCCTCGGCACCGCCGCCTACATGTCGCCCGAACAGGCGCGCGGCAAACCGGTCGACAAACGCAGCGACATCTGGTCGTTCGGTGTGGTGCTTCACGAGATGCTCACCGGTCGCCGCCTCTTCTCGGGCGAGACCGTCAGCGACACGCTCGCCGCCGTCCTGCGCGATGAGATCGATCTCGCGAAGCTTCCCGACTCCACGCCGCGCGGCGTCCGCCACCTGCTCGAACAATGCCTCGATCGCAATCCTAAGAACCGCCTGCACGACATCGCCGATGCGCGCCTCGAGCTCGCGAGTGCAACGGATAGTCAACATGACGTCGAGCCGCAAGCGCCGGCGCAGCGCGGCAGAGCGTTCTGGCTTGGATGGGGACTCGCGGCTGTCGCCATCGCAGCGCTGATCACCGTATTGGCAAATCGCGGAGACGCTCCGGCGCAGCAGACGCTCCGCGTGCAGTTCGTCCCGCCGAACAACGAGCACATCGTCACGCCCGACCAGCTCGACATGCGCCCGTTCGCGATCTCGCCCGATGGCTCGCGGCTCGCGTACGCCGTCGAGAACGGCGCGACGTCGGCGCTCCGGCTTCGCGCGCTCGACACCGCGGAGTCGACGCCCATCCCCGGCACCGAGGGGGCGACGAATCCGTTCTTCTCCCCGGATGGAAAGTGGATCGGGTTCGCGGCGGCCGGAAAACTGAAGAAGGTCGCGGTCGCGGGCGGCACGCCGGTGACACTCGCCGATGCGCCGGTCTTCCGCGGCGCCGCATGGGGCGACGACGGATCGATCTACTTCGTCCCCGATCTCTACGTCCCGATCTCGCGGATCTCCGCCGGCGGCGGCACCCCGCAGCCCATCACGAAGATCCTCGCGGCTAACGGAGAGCTGCAGCATCGCTGGCCGGATGTGATCCCCGGCAGCAAGGTCCTGCTCTATGTCGTCGGCAAGGGGCCGGAGTGGGACGAGGCCACGATCGTCGCGCAGCGGCTCGATACCGGCGAGCGCAAGACGCTCGTCAACGGCGGCACCTCGCCGCGCTATCTGCCGAGCGGTCACCTCGTCTACGCACGCGGCACCAGCCTCTACGCGATTCCCTTCAATGCGAAGTCGCTCGAAGCGGGCGGGCCGCCGGTCGAAGTCGCGAAGAATGTCGCGCGCGATCCTCGCGGGCTGTCACACATGGACGTCTCGCACTCCGGCCTGCTCGTCACCGCGCCCGCCGACGGAGTGGCCGGCGCACTGATCCTCTCCTGGGTCGATCGCGAGGGACACGGCGAGCCGCTGAAGTTACCGGCGATGGACGTTTCGGAACTGGCCCTGTCGCTGCAGGACGATCGCGTCGCACTCTCCATCGGCAACGGCCTCTCGATTCTCGATCTCAACCGGATGTCGCTGACGAAGCTGTCGTTTCCGCGACGCGTCGAGAATCCGGTCTGGTCACGCGATGGACGCCTCGTCTACGTCGGTTACGAGCAGGGAAAGTCGTATCAGCTCTTCAGCAAGGCCGCGGACGACAGCGGAACGCCAACGCTCGTCGCCGCGTCGGACTATCAGGAGGATCCGTTCTCGCTCTCGTCCGATGGGACGAAGCTGCTCACGGTCCGCTTCACTGCCGCCGGCCAGCACGAGCTCGTGGTCCACGACCTCGCCGCATCTCCGGTCAGCGCGCACGTGCTCACGTCAGGATTCATCGACGGAACCATGGCGAGGTTCTCGCCCAACGGACGCTGGGTCGTCTATCAGGCGCGCGACTCCGGCCGGCCGGAGATCTACGTGCGGCCGACATCGGGCGAGGATCGCAAGTGGCAGATCTCCGCCGACGGCGGAACGTTCCCCGTCTGGTCGCCGGCCGGCAACGAGATCTTCTTTCTCGCCGGCCCGCAGCTCCTCGCCGCCTCGGTCAGCGAGAACGGGAACGAGCTCGTCACCGGACCGGCCAGAGTGCTCTTCGCGAATCATCGCGCGATCGCCTTCGATGTCGCGCGCGATGGCAAGCGGCTGCTGATGATCGAGGACCCGAACCCGCAGGCACAGCCGCGGCTGGACATGGTGGTTGGGTGGACCGATGAGGTCCAGCGGAAGGTTAGGGATGGGCAATAGTCTGCTTTTTTCGGTCGTTACCGGGATGCTGCACTCTGCCTTCTGCATTCAATCTCCGATTCGTGAAGACGCTGAGCGATTCGCAATTGTGATGGCTTGTTCGATCTCCTCGAATCGATAGGCTGCGATCCGTGTTCGGATTGCGGCGGCGATGGACGCATGACCGGGTTCGATCTTCGCGACCAGCGACTCCATGCCTTGCACGTTGCCGCTGTCGAGTGCCGACCGCAGCGCGTCGAGCCACTCGGGCGGAAGACGCGACAGATCCGTAAGGTTCGCGGCCGGCTTCGTCTCGGCCTCGCTTTCGTAGACGTACGTGAGGCCGAGGGTCGAGGCCATCTTCGCGAAGACGGCTTCCTCACGAAATGGCTTCGGCAGGAAGTCGTCGCAGCCGGCGGCGAGGATGTCTCCTCGCTCGTGCTCGAGCGCGCTGGCGGAGAGCGCGATGATCACGACGTGTTCGTCGCGCTCCTCGCTTCGAATGATCCGCGTTGCCTCGATCCCACCCATTCCCGGCATCCGCTTGTCCATCCAGATCAGATGCGGTCTCCATTCGCGCCACACACGCACCGCTTCCCCGCCATCCTTCGCGGCGCGCACGTCGAAGCCCACCGCGCCGAGCAATTCGACGAGCAGAGTCCTGTTGTCCGCAAGATCATCCGCGACGAGAATCCTCCACGCGTGCTGACCTTCCGCCAGACCGATCACGCGTCTCGATTCGCGCGTGTCGCGTTCAGAGATCCTCGCATCAGCGGGCGCCTCTGGCAGAGAGATCTCGAGCCGGAAGCAGCTTCCGCGTCCGGCTTCGCTCGTCGCCGTGATGTCACCGCCCATCATCCGCGCGAAATTTCGTGAGATCGCGAGGCCGAGGCCGGTCCCTTCTTTCGACTTGCGCCCGCTCTCCGTTTGGACGAAAGGCTCAAAGAGCGTCTCGAGCTCAGCCGCGGCGATCCCCGCTCCTGTATCGCTCACTTCGAAGATGCCACGTCCATCGGCCCCGCTCGCGCGAAGCATCACGCCACCGCGCTCGGTGAACTTGATCGCGTTGCCCAACAGATTCGTGAGGACTTGCCGCAGGCGCGACTCATCGCCGACGACGCGGCGCGGCATTCCCGGATCGAGCTCCACGGTCAGCGTCAGACCTTTCGCGTCGGCGCGGACACGCAGCATCTCTTCGAGTCCGCGAAGAAGATTCTCGAGATCGAACCGTTCGTTCTCGATCGTCACGCGACCGGCCTCGATCTTCGACAACGACAGGATCTCGTTGATGAGATTGAGCAGCGTGTCGCCGCAGCGAAGGATCGTCGCGAGATGCTGGCGGTGCTCGGCGCCCAGGCTTCGGTCGCGATCCATGATCTGTGCAAAGCCGAGGATGCCGTTGAGCGGCGTGCGGAGCTCGTGGCTCATGTTGGCGAGAAAAACGCTCTTCGCGCGATTCGCTTCATCGGCGCGACGGCGCTCTTCTTCGGAGCGGGCGATGGCTTCCTTCAGCTCCGACTCGAGACGAGCCGCATTCACGTTGATCGCTGCAGCGGTCTCCAGAGCCAGTGTGAGTGCATTGCCGATGTGGAAGATGGTCACCTTCAGGCCGGGAATCGACGGATAGACGACATCGATGGCCGGAAACCATCGCGCGAGCTCGCGCCAGATGAGGAAGAGACCCACCGTGCAGAAGACGCCGCCGAACACTCGGGAAGGCGTTCGCCAGCCTCTCGGGACCGCGCCAAACGAATACCCACCCGTTCCAAGAGCTGCGGCTCCGAGGTAGAGGTTCACGGTCGAGCTGCCTCCCGGCGCTCCGGCGAGCCGCAGAGAGAGAGCAATGACGTATGCGATCGAGCCGAGGCCGATCACCCACCAGGCTGAATGCGCGCGCTCGAAGAATCGACGGGAACCTTCCACTCCGATGATCACTCCGGCGATCAACAGGAAATCGCTGGCAGCATTCGGCCATTGATGAATGAGCGATTGCAGCGCGCTCATCCCGAGAGCGCCCAGAAGGACGAGCTCTGAGACGAGCCACCATCCGAATCCTCGATAAGTCTTGCGCGTCAGCCAGTACGCGCTCATCAGCGTCAGCATCAACGCCGCGATGAAGGCGGAGGCGAACCTCGCAACATTCGGATCGAAAGTCACTCTGGTACCTCGGACATGTGGACCGTGTGGTGCGATTCTATACCCGGCGCTCAGATGCATTCGTTCGTTAGACTGGACCGCCTTGCCGGCCCGCGATCGCCTTCGATGTCGCGCACGACGGCAAGCGGCTGCTGATGATCGAGGACCCGAACCCGCAGGCACAGCCGCATCTGGACATGGTGATTGGGTGGACGGGTGAGGTGCAGCGAAAGGTTAGAGAGGCGCAGTGAAGCGCCCGATCCACTCGGCGAACTGCGCCAGAAACTGCGCGAGAAACGTTCGCGTCTTCTCATCGGTGAGCCGGCCGGCCGCATCGAACTTTTCGTGCGCGCGCGCGACGAGCACCTCGGGCTGAAGCATGGCGAAGGTATTCGTGAAGACGAACGCCTGACGCAGCTGCGTCTGCGCCCGCGCCGTACCGGTCATCCCCGGCGATGCGCCCAGAATCGCCGCGGGCTTTCCATCGAGCGCACTCGCCCGCGGCGGGCGCGAAAGCCAGTCGATCGCATTCTTCAACACACCCGGAACGCCGTGGTTGTATTCAGGAGTTGCGATCAGCAGCGCGTCGGCACGACCCACGGCCTGGCGAAGGATCGTCACGCTCTCCGGCAACGCGGCCGCCTCGACGTCGGCGTTGTAAAGCGGAAGTTCTCCGATTCCGTGAACGGTAATGTGCAGGGACGGCGGGGCGAGCTCGATCGCACTGTTGAGCAGCGCGCGATTCAGCGAACCGTTTCGCAGGCTCCCCGCGATGCCTGCGACCTCATAAGTCCTCATCAGAAGGGGAGGATATCGCACTGCGAATCGCTCCGTGCTGGACACAGCAGCCGGGCTGCACCATCATTTCCGGCATGTCGCTCTCGAGCTTCACCACGCTTCACGTCGTCATCAGTCTCGTCGCGATCGTGGCCGGATTCGGCGTGATGCTCGGCCTTCGCATGGGAAAGAGTCTCGAGAGTCTGACGAAGCTCTTTCTCCTGACCACCGCGGCGACGAGCGTGACCGGATTCTTCTTTCCGTTTCACAGCGTGACGCCGGCCATCATCGTCGGCGGGCTTTCTCTCGCCGTGCTCCTCGTCGCCATCCTCGCGCGCTATCCGTTTCATCTTGCCGGCGCGTGGCGCTCGACCTACGTGATCGCCGCCGCGATTGCGCTCTATCTCAATGTGTTCGTGCTCGTCGTTCAGTCGTTCCTGAAGGTTCCAGCGCTGCACGCTCTGGCGCCGAAACAGAACGAGCCGCCGTTTGCGGTCGCACAGCTCGCGGTTCTCGCGCTCGTCGTCGTACTGGGGGTTCGCGCGGTGAAGGGGTTTCGCATCGCCGCGTCTTCCTGAGTCCCTTGACATCCATGCCACTGTCCCACGACCACCTGAAGCGCGATGACAGAGGAGCAGGAGCGCATCGGCGCCCGCATTGCGCCAGGCCGTGTCGATGTCGTCCGCGGCCTCCAGCGAAACCTCGGACCTGAACCACGCCCGTTGGTTCCAGGAATGGATCGCAGCGGCGAACCGGCGATCATGAGCGCGAATCTCGCTGATGCAGCGGTTCGTTAGATGACCGGCTTCTATCGACCCCGCACGCGCAAGGCTCGAGCGACCGCGGATTCGAGACGCGGCCATAGCTCGCGTCGTAACGACTCGCGAAGCGCGACCATCTCCTTGCGTGAGTAATTCCCCTCGGGGATCGATCCTTCGACGACGATGCCCGTCGGTCGATGCGTGAGGCGAAGAGTCGCGCCGCGCGTGCCTTCGCGACGCGAGTGCCGCGCCATCCCCTTACGCCCGCGCGATGACGACGCAGAGGAGACGAGGCTTTCGTCGACGTCGTTCGTGCCGAGGCATCCGTACGTCGTAATGTCGTACTTCAAGATGGGCAGATTTTAGGCGATTGCTTTGCGCCGGCCACGCAGAGCGAGAAGCGGGAGAAGAAACGGGAGGCCGCTCGCGAGATGGGCCTGAATGACATAACTGAGGCCGGCCTCTTTCCGAATGGCCGGACCGACAAAAGGATCGTAGATCTCCGGGAGGATGCCGAGAGCCAGCCAGGCGGCGGCCGCGAGAGAAATGATGACCAGCCACGGGCGGTATCGGATCAGGAGGAAACCGGCCGCGCTGCAGATCACGGCTGCAATCCACAAGCTGACGAGTGCCGGCTCCTTGTCCATCACTTCGACCAGAAGGTAAGGCGCTGGATTCATCGGCATTCGTCTCGCTGCAGCTGCTGGTTAGCCGTTCGACGGAAGCCGCCGGCTGAGAGTCGGCCACGTTCTTAAAAAAACGTGGCTGTGACTATTCAGTGGGTAACTCTGACTAATTCTTGGTAACCGATCCTCCGTCATCCCGAGCGGGCCACGGCGCGCGCACGCGCCGCGACTGAGAGAAAGGAACCAAGGCACGCGATCGCAAGCCTCCGTCATCCCGAGCGAAGTCGAGGGATCCGGGCGGCGTGTGGTACGGAACTCATGTCGCGCGCCTCCCGCCCACCCGGGTCCCTCGACTACGCTCGGGATGACGGAGATCTGAGCTTGCTCAATCATCGGCAGATTACCCACTGAAGCCCGAAGCCCCTAAAAAAATGCGGCGCGCCTGATGGGGGGCGCGCCGCGAAACCTACCAGCAGCGCTCACTCTCGGATTCCGGCGCCGTTCGGTTCTACGTCCGGCTCCCGGGTGAGCCTACCGCTGGTCAGCTGCAATACACTCAACCTAAATGCTCCGCCGCCTTCTCGTCGTGATCCTGCTCACAGTTTTTTCCTGTGCAAGGGTTACCGAACAGAAACGAATCGTGTTCATCGGCCTCGATGGCGCCGACTGGCAGCTTCTCGATCGCTACATGGCCGACGGCACCATGCCGAATCTCGCGAGGCTCGTGCATGCCGGCGAAAAACGCGTGCTGCTCACGCAGCATCCGCCCCTCTCCCCTCTCGTCTGGACGACGATGATGACAGGCGCGGGGCCGCTCGATCATCGCATCCTCGATTTCGCGCGCTTCAACCCAACCACCGGCGAGAAAGAGCTGATTACGAGCGACGAGCGCCGCGTCCCCGCGATCTGGAACATGCTCACGGCAAGAGGTCAACGTGTTGACGTCATCGGCATGTGGGCCACGAATCCGCCGGAGACGGTCAATGGCACGGTCGTCTCCGACCGCCAGGTGGAAGGCCAATCCACCGATCCCTATCAACGGATGCTGGAGCAGACGGAGAACGTGCATCGCGCCGCAATGAGCGCGATCGCGAAGGACAAGCCTCGCCTGGCGATCGTCTACTTCCAGGGGACGGACATCATCGGGCACCTCTTCGCGTCGCATCCCGAGCACCTCAACGAAGTCCGCAACTATTTCGCGCACATCGACGCTCTCCTCGGCGAATACGCGAAGGGCAACGCGGAGCTCGTGATCGCCTCCGACCACGGCTTCGCGTGGGACGATGCGGCGAAGATCAAGGTCTCGAGCACTGCCGTCGCCACCGCCGCGAAGTGGCATCGCGATGCAGGCATTCTCGTGGTTCCGAAAGGGGCGCCGGCGTGCGCGGCGGCGCAGTGCATCACGCCGATGCTGCTGCAGATGTTGGGACTGCCGGGCGATGTGGAGTCGTACCGGCGCGAGTGGCGACAGGCGAGGTCGCCTGTTGCTCCACAGGAGAGTCCGAAATCCAACAGCGAGGCGATCGCGAACCTCAAGGCTCTCGGATACATCGGCAACAGCGAAGCGTCGCATGCGCCAGCGTCATACAAAGGGACGCGCACCGCGGCCTCCTACGACAACGAAGCACTGATCCTGCTCGAGCAGCATCGCGACGATGAGGCGATCAAAGCCTTCGAGTCGGCACTCGAGATCGATCCGCACAGCGCGAGCGCGATGTGGAACCTTTCCGACCTGCTGCATCGTAAACATGTTGACCTTCCGCGTGCGGACCGGCTGCTCGACGAAGCGATCGCCATCGACGCGACGCAGCCGCACTGGCTGATGATGCGGGGGCGCTATCGAATGGAGAAGCACGACTGCCGCGGCGCGCTGGAGGACTTTCGGCGCGCGGCGCCGATCGCCGGCGACAACGCGGTGCTCTACGCCTCGATCGGAGCGGCGAGTCTCTGCACCGGCGACGAAGCCGGAGCCAGGGCCGCGTTCGAGCAATCGCTGACCATCGATCCGAACCAGCCGCAGCTCCGCGCGATGTTCCGCTGATGCGCATCCTGATCCTTGCCCCGCGCCCGCCCTGGCCGCCCATCGACGGCGGACGCATCGCGATGTCGCGTCTCGCGGAATCGCTCGCACATGCAGGCGCCGAGGTCGAGATCCTCGCGTTGAATCCACGCAAGCATCGGGTCGATCCAACTGCCGCTCCGCTGCCGCTGCGCGCAATCGACATCGATACATCGCGGCCTCTCTACGCGGCAACGCGGGCGATGCGCGAGCAGATGCCGTTTCTCGTCGCGCGCTTCGTCTCGGATGAATTCCGCCGAGCACTCGACGAGACGATCCGCCGTTTCAGGCCGGATGTCGTACAGATCGAGAGCCCGTTTCTGCTCCCCTATGCACGGCAGGCGAAGAGCGCGTTCATCGCGCTCCGTTCGCTGAACGTCGAGTTCCGTATCTGGGAAGGGCTCGCGGCCACGGAGCGGAATCCGCTCCGCCGCGCTGCACTGCGCGCCGTCGCCGCGTCACTGCGGAATTACGAGGTGCGTCGCCTCGATACGCCCGATGCGATCGTGCCGATCACCCGGGCCGATGCCGATGAGCTCCGCCGCCTCGGCTGCACGAAGCCGATCCATGTCGCGCCGTGCGGCGTGGAAGCTGGCGCGACTTCGATACCCGAACCGCTGACCGTGGGATTCATCGGCTCGCTCGATTTCCGGCCGAATCAGGAGGCGGTGCAGTGGATCGTTAGCCAGCTCTGGCCACGCATCTCCGCGATGCTGCCCGAGGCACGGCTGTCGATCGCCGGGAGCTCGGCGCCGGAATGGTTGCGCGGCAGTGCGTTCGTGGGCCAGGTCCCGGACGCGACTGCGTTCATGCAGCGCATGTCGGTCATGCTCGCGCCGCTCTTCGCCGGCGGCGGCATGCGCATCAAAGTGCTGGAAGCGATGGCGCTCGGAAAGCCGGTCGTGGCGACGGCGCTCGGCGCGGGCGGGATCGAGGTCACGCCGGGGCACGACATCGTGATTGCGGAGGATGCCGCGTCATTCGCGGATGCAGTGGTGCGGTTGCTGCGCGATTCGGCACTTGCGGCGCAGATCGGCGCAGCGGCGCGTGAAACGGTGCGGATGCGGTATGACAACGATGCGATTGGGCGAGAGTTGCTCGCGTTCTATGGCGGATAACCGCTGCGCGACGCGACTGAGTGAGAGAAACTCGCGGTGCTCGGGCCATCAGTCGGCTCAAACCCGCATAAACACTGGAAGTTTCTTGGAAGCGAAGTCGAGGGACCTCGCGTGTGTGGGAGGCGCGCGACATGATCTTCGTACCGCCCGCCCACCCGGGTCCCTCGACTACGCTCGGGATGACGAAGCCACCGCGTTCTCAATTCTCCATTCTGCGTTCTGCGTTCTGCATTTCGCTTCTGCCCCCGTGCATAGCTCTCGCTACGGCAAATCCCATCCTCGCCACAAACCACCAGGCCCACCCATACCGCCGCCCACCCCAGGTGAGCAGATCCGGCCAGAGCTTCGACGCATCGTAGTGCAGCGAATCGTTAGCCGCGATCGTCGCACCGAGGCCGTGGAGGACTCGCGACTCGGGAATGATGCGAACGTTCCAACCGGCAGCTCGAGCGCAAAGGCAGAAGTCGATGTCCTGACAGTAGAAGAGATAGTCTTCGTCCAGCGGGCCGCACGCAGTCCACACCTCACGGCGAAACGCCATCGCCGCGCCGCTCACCCAATCGACCTCGACACGCGGCGCACCCGCAGGGCGGAAGCGGCGAACGAAACGGCCGGCGCCGCTCACCACCGCGAGCATCCAGAGCAACGTCGGTGTGCGCCCGCCGCTCCATTGCAACGTGCCATCCTCATTGAGCAACTGCGCGCCGGCGACGCCCAGCTTCGGATCGGCATCGAACGCACGAACGAATGCGGCGAGCGCATTCTTCTCCACGAAGGCGTCGCTGTTGAGCAGCACGATGAGGTCACCCGTGGCCGCGGCGACTCCCGCATTCGCGGCGACCGCGAACCCGCGATTCGAATCGAGTCGCAGGACATCGCGCCCCAACAACTCCGCGGTTCCATCCGTCGAGCCATCGTCGACGACGATCACCTCGGCGTCCGGCATCGACTCGCGGACCGCACGCACGCAACGCCCGGTCATCGCCGCGGTGTTGTACGTCGGGATCACGATAGAGACGCGCGTCACGATCCCTGCGCCTTGTACTTCGCGATCACCTCGGCCGATGGACCGTCCGCGGCGATCTCCCCTTTCGCGATCCAGACCGTGCGCGAGCAGAAGCTCTCGATCGCATCGAGCTCGTGGGAGACCAGCACGACGGTCGCACCGCGCGCCACGAAGCCCTCGACGCGCGTCTTGCACTGACGGCGGAACGCGCCATCGCCAACGGCCAGGATCTCATCGAGCAGGATCGTCTCGGCATCGATCGACGTGGCCACCGCAAAAGCGAGGCGCGCGATCATGCCGGTCGAGTACGTGCGCAATGGCGCATCGATGAACGGCTCGAGCCCGGAGAACGCGATGATCTCGTCAGCGCGCGAACGCATGTAGGCGCGCGAGCAACCAAGCAGCGCGCCGTTGAAGAAGATGTTCTCGCGTCCGGAGAGCTCCGCTTCGAATCCCGTGCCCAGCTCCATCACCGGAGCCACCGTGCCGCGGCTGATCACGACGCCCTGCGACGGCGCGATGATTCCCGCCGCGACGCGAAGCAGCGTCGACTTCCCCGCGCCATTCGCGCCGATGATGCCGACCGCCTCGCCGTGATGAATCGCGAGGCTCACATCGCGCATCGCATAGAAATCATCCGGCCGCGTGTGACCTTTGATCGCACGAATCGCTGCCTCCTTGAGGCTGCGCACCTTCGTCTCGCGATACCGCACGCTCACGCGCTCGAGCTCAATGACGTTCATCTTACAAGTGCGCGTGGAAGCGGGGTGCGAGGTGACGGAAGATCATCCAGCCGATGGCCAGCGATCCCAGCGACGTAACGAATGCGATCAACAGCGTCAGCTGCGACGGAATGATTGCGTAGTAGATCGGATCGCGGACGATCTCGACGATGTAGACGAGGGGATTGAGTTTGATCAGCCAGCGGAATCGCTCGGGGACGACGGAAATCGGATAGATGATCGGCGTCAGATACATCAGTGCGGGCAGCCCGGCCTGCACCATCTCGCGGATGTCGCCGAAGAAAATCGAGACGGCCGTCAGTCCGAGCGAGACGCCGAGGGTGAAGATCCAGACGATGGCGAGGCTGATGGGGAGAAAGAGGAGCGATGGGCGGAGAGGCGCGCTGGTGATCGCCATGATCGTGAAGAGCACGATCAGCGACAGGGCGAGATTCACGAGTCCCGAAACGGTCGAGGACAGCGTGAAGACGGAGAGCGGCACGCGCACGCGCTTCATCAGCGGGCCATTCCACGCGATGCCGGCCATGCCATTCACGATCGTTTGCGCGAAGAAGTTCCAGGCGACGTAGGCGGAGAGAAAGTACGTCTCGTAATGCGGGGCGCGGGATTGAAACAGTGAAGAAAAGACGACCAGGAAGATGAGCATCAAAAGCAGCGGATGCAGCATCGTCCAGAGGAAACCGAGGAGGGAGCGCTTGTAGCGGACGGTGAGGTCGCGGTGAACGAGCTCGTAGAGCAGCGACGAGCGATGGACGATGTCGTGAAGCTCGACGTTCCATTGCAGTGGCTGCCCCGCGATGCTGCGACGCTCGATCACGCTGAGCGTTGTATCACGGCAGGCAGCAGACAGCAGGCAGCAGACAGCAGGGAGGGACCCGGGTTCCCCTTACAATCGCGTGGGTTGCGCAAACCGATTGACTGGACACGCGGCGCAGGGCGGCCGAACGCACCGCGGCCTGAAGGCGTGGACATCATCATCCCCGTCTACGGCGCCGCGGAACTGCTGCGGCGCTGTCTCGCGAGTGTCGACGCGCATACCGAGCTCGCGCGGCATCGCCTGCTGATCGTCGTCGACGGGCCGCAGGATGCCGGAGTCGAGAATCTCCTGCGTGGTCGCGACCTCCTGTGCAACGACGCCCGTCTCGGCTTCACCGGCAGTGTCAACCGCGGGATGGGGGCGACAACACGCGATGTGATTCTGCTCAACAGCGACACCGTCGTCACGCCGCGCTGGGTCGAGAAGCTGATTGCCGCCGCCTATTCGAACGGCGATATCGGCACCGTGACTCCGCTCTCGAATCACGCGACGCTCTGCTCGATCCCTCGCGCGTTCGAGGAGAATCTCCTGCCTCGCGGATTCGATGCGCAGTCCTTCGGCGAGCTCGTCGAGAGTTGTTCCGTGCGTGAGTATCCGCGGCTTCCGACAGGAGTCGGCGTCTGCATGTACATCCGGCGTGCGTTGCTCGATGACATTGGGCTTTTCGATGCTGAACGCTTCGGACTTGGGTACGGCGAGGAGAACGACTTCTGCTTTCGTGCGCTGGCACGCGGATGGATTCACGTCGCGGACGACGCGACCTTCATCCAGCACGCGGGGCATGGGAGTTTCGGCGCGTCGCGAAAGGCGTTGCAACGGCGCGCGGCTTCGACACTGAGACGTTTGCACCCGCGGTATATGGCGACGATTGCGGAGTTCATGCGCCGGGATCCTCTGGCCGCGGCTCGGTCGCGCGTCTGGGCGCGACTGGGCGGACGAGGCGTCCGCTCTCCACTTCGTGTCGTGCATCTCGTGCATGGGTGGCCTCCCTATCAGCATGCGGGGACCGAGCTGTATGCCTATTGGCTCGTGCGGCAGCAGCAGCGCGAGCATTACGTGTCCGTCTACACGCGCGCGGATGCGCCGCATCGCGAGCATGCTGAGGCAGTCGAGTATTTCGACGACGGAGTTCGGGTGCGGCTCGTGGCGAACAACTTCACGGCGCGCAATCCGATCGTGCGCAACGCGATCGCCGATCGCGCGCTCGACCGGGACTTCGAGCGATTCCTGCGCGAGGAGACGCCGGATCTGCTGCACGTGCATCACCTCGCCGGTCACGCATTCAGCCTGATCGCCGTCGCGCGGCGGCTGCGGATTCCGATCGTGCTGCAGATTCAGGACTGGTGGTTCGTCTGCGCGCGTGTGAACCGCCTCGATCGTGAGGGCCAGCGCTGCAGCGGTCCGGAGCCTTTGAAATGCGCCAATTGCCGGACGCTGACGAATCTTCCGCTGGCTAACATGCCGCTGCACCTCATCCGGCGACGCGCCGCTCGGGCAGCTCTGCACGCGTGTGAGGCGTACATCGCGGGATCGGACGCGATCCGCGCCGACTACGCGGACATCATCGACGCGGCGAAGCCCTTCCACGTCCTCCCCTACGGCGTCGACATCGAGCCGCTTCCTGCGTCTCGCCCACCGGCGAGTCTCCCGATCCGCTTCGGCTACGTCGGATCGATCGCACCGCACAAGGGTGTCCAGACCGCCGTCGAAGCGATGCGCGGCGTGGCTAACGCGACGCTGCACCTCTGGGGCGACGCGACTGCGCTGCCGGAGTACGTTGCGCGGATGCAGGAGCCAGCGGTGGTGTTCGAGGGGACGTTCGCAGAAACCGAGAAGCCTCGCGTCTTCGCATCGATGGACGTGCTGCTCGTCCCTTCGATCGGGCTCGAGTCGTTCGGCCTCGCGGCGCGCGAGGCCATGGCGTGCGGCGTGCCGGTCATCGCGACATCCGGCGGCGCCCTCTCGGAGATGCCGGCCGCGGCGTTCTTCGAGCCGGGCGACGCTGCGGCGCTTCACGCGATTCTCCGGCGCGTCGCCGAGCAGCCGTCGCTGATCGACGAATGGCGCGCTGCTCTTACACCTCCCAAACGTTCCGCTGCGCATGCCGCGGAAATCCGAGGCGTCTACGACGCGGTGCTGTCGCGATGATCGGAACGATCGCAACCGTCATCCGGGGCGAAGGAATCGCGTCGGCCTTTCGAAGGGGAGCCGAGCGAATCGCGGATGAGCTCCACGTGCGGCGCCTCGATGATCCCGGCGCAACGATCAGGAACGTCTGCGGAACGCCGATCGCGGCGCGCTACGGCGGAATCCAGGCGCAGTTGCTCACACGGCTGATGGAGGAACTGAGGCTGAGGCCAGTCTCGCTGGTGAGCGGCAAGATCACGCACCTCGAGGGTTACTCTAACGATTTACTGCACCCTGACATCGTCAGCGTGCATGACTTTTCGTTCCTGGAGCGGAACGATGCGATTCTGCGGGGAGCGCGCGTCGTCGTCTTCCCTTCGCAATTCCTCCTCTCGCAATACCGCGGGCACCTGCCGTTGCCCGAGGCGGAAGTCATCGAGCCGGGCTGCATCGGCGCCGATGCTCGTGATGGTGAGCGGACGACCTTCGCTTACGCGGGCAGCGTCAAGCGTCATAAGGGTGGACACCTGCTGCCCGACATCATCCGCATGACGGGCGGCACGTGGCACATCTTCGGCGGCGGCGATCTCGATCTCCTGCTGCCGCTGCGCCGCATGCCGAACGTGCGCGTACACGGCTACTACACGAACGGCTCGCTCAGCGCGCTCCTGAGCAGACATCGTGTGCGGACCGTCGTGCTGCCGTCGATCGTGCCGGAGTCGTTCAGCCTGGCGCTCTCCGAGTGCTGGCTCGGCGGCGCATCCGTCGTCGCGTTCGATCACGGCGCGATCGCGGAGCGCGTTCGCAACCACGGTGGCGGATGGCTCGCACCGTTCGAAGAGGGCGCCGAGGGACTTGCGGCGCTCCTGCGAGAACGGCGAGAGACGGCGATCCCCTTACATGTGCCGGCTGCTGCGGATGCGGCACGAGAGTATGTGGCGATGTATAGGAGGCGGGGGTTCATGACATGAGCAGGCAGCGGGACGACGGGGGCGGAATCCTGCTGCCTGCTGCCTGCTGCCTGCTGTCTGCTCAGATGCCGCTGCCTGAGAGGGCTGCGGCTACGCTCGAGAACAGCAATCGCACGTCGAGCCAGAGAGACCAGGAGCACATGTACGTCAGGTCGTACCGCAGCTTCACCGCGGGGCGCGAGTCGTATTCCGCGAGGATCTGCGCGAGGCCCGCGATTCCCGGCCGGACCAGGCAGCGCAGATCGAAGTCCGGCACTTCCTCCATGATCTTCTCCGCGATCTGTGGCTGCTCCGGCCTGGGCCCGACGAGGCTCATGTCACCGGTCAACACATTGACCAGTTGCGGCAGCTCGTCGAGGCGGTAGCGCCGCAGCAGCAGCCCCACCCGTGTCGGGGAGCCATCGCGCATCGAACGAAACTTCCACATTTCAAACGGGAGACCGCCTAATCCGAGGCGGGGCTGGCGGAGCAGAACCGGTCGTCCGTCATCGAGCCATGACGCGATTGCAATCGCGAGCCAGAGTGGCGACGAGACGATGATCAAGAGCGCCGAGGCCACGATGTCGAGCGCGCGTTTGATGATCGCGCGAACGCCGAAACCGCAGCCGATCCGCACCTCGATCAACGGCTCATCACCCATCCAGCCGAGGACCGACGAGACGAGGAGCGCGTCGGCCGGAGAGGCGAGCAGCATGTAGCCGCGCGGACCGCGAATCCGCAACAGCTCGAGCCTGCGCCGCAACTGGTCATCGGCTGAAACGCAGATCACTTCCTCGATCTCGCGCGCCACATCGCGAACGTTGGGATCATCGAGCGAGCCATAACCGATCACGCGAATCCGTTCATCGGCTGCGCGGCGGATGACGTCGAGTGCGGCAGATACTTCCCACGGCTCGCCCACCAGCAGCGTATCGCGCGGACGCACCGGCCAGAGCCGTTGCTGCACCAATCTCCAGAGCGGAAACAGAAGCGCCTCGACGAGAGGCACGGCGATGAGAATCGAGCGCGGCAGCGGTTGTTCGAACAGCGTGCTGCCGATCGCGATCAACGCAAATTGCAGCACGAGCGCGACGACGATGATGGGCTTTGCGCGCGCGAGGACACGAGTTCGGTAAAAGCCCGACAGCGCGAGTGCGGCGATGAGCGAGCCGCCAAACAGCATCACGCTCGTCACATCGACAGGCAGCTTTTCCGCCGGGAGCAGCGCACGCGTAAACGGCAGCGGAATCGTGCGGCGGGCGTAAACCGCGACGGCGAGTGCCAACCAGGCGATTGCGAAGTCGCCCGCGAGTAACATCGCCGTTCGGAACCAACGCTCGCGCGAGCCGGGCCGGATCATCGGCCCTCCGCAATCGCTGCGAAGCTGGCGATGGTTTGCTCGCGCGCGTAGTGATTCTCGATCGCGTCGCGCAGTCTGCGTGCGAGCGCCGAGCGCCGCGGCTCATCGTCGATCAACTCGACGGCTGCACGTGCCAGACCGTGGACATTCGATTCGAGCCGTGCGAGGCGCATCAACGGTTGGAGGCCGCGCATCGACTCGGGCGTCCCGACGATCGCGCATCCCGCCTCCGCTGCCTCGAGGACTTTGTTCGACTGCCCACTGCCGAAGCGAAGCGGCATCAGCGCGACGCGAATGTTGCGCGCGAATCGAGCGACGTCGTCGATGGGCGACACGAGCGTCACTCCCCGCCTCTTCGCCAGTTTCACGAGTGACGGAGGCGCCTCCGCACCGCCGACGATCATCGTCGACTGAGGACGCAGCGAGAGGATTGCGGGCCAGATCTCATCGAGCAGCCACGTGACGGCGTCGGCATTTGCGAAGTAGGGAAAGCGCCCCCAGAAACCGAAGTCGTAGTCGCGCCGATGCCCGTTGAGCGCGGACGCCGTAACGCCATTGGCGATCGCAATGGCACCACCGAAATCTGTCGCCTCCTCTTCGCTGAGCACGATGACCTGGTCGTACTTACTTGCGAGCGCAACTTCGAGCCGCTGCATGCGTCGCTGTTCGATGGCCCATAGCAGGCGCACCGGTCCGACTGCCGCCTTCCGGCGCTCGGCCGCGCTGCGCCGCAGCGAATCGACGCCGTCGAGCAGGCGACGCCCCGTCAACATCGATGACACCCACGGATGCATGCGCGAGAGCAGCACGATCGTGACGTCAGCGGTTCCCGCCGCCGCCACCGCATGTTTCCAGTCGTAGCCCGACGACAGGAGGCACTGCAGAGGAAGGCCATCGCGAATGATGCTGAATGCGCCGCGGACGGCTTGCATCAGCGAGCGTCGCGCCGGGACGAAGCGAACATGTCGCGCGCTGTCGGGAAGGCGACCCTCCGGCGCGATGAGTGTCACGTCTGCGTTGCGCGCGAGCGCCGACAACCAGATCGTCGCGCGCAGACGCTCGCCTGTATGGGAAGGCCACGGAAAGCGTGGCGCAATGACAACGGCTTTCATGGGAAGGACGGACGAGTCCTCATCCTACCGTAGAATGCCGCGCCGAGATGGAGAAGTCCCGAGACCTGGCGATTCTGAGCATCGTGGTTCTCGGCTCGTTTGTGCTTCCTCTCGCCTTCTTCCTCGATCCGACCGATCTCTTTCGGCTGGCCAAGATCGTAACGCTCCGCACGGAGGCGATTCTGCTGCTCTTTGCCGCAGGAGCGGCCCTGCTGCTCGGCGCACCGCTGCCGCGCGTGCGGTGGAGCGATCCCTCCATGGTTGCGCCCATCGTGGCGCTACTCGTCTTCACTCTGCTCACGCTCACGTCGACGAACAAACCGCTCAGCATCGCCGCATCGTCATCGGCGCTCTGCAGCGTGATCGTGTTTCTGGCGACGGCCGCTGCCGCTCGCAGGTACGGCGTCATTCTGCTGGCCGCGCCGCTGCTCGCCGCGATCGCCAACGCGGTGCTGATCATTCTCGAGGAATCGAGAGTTTGGATGCCGTTCGGCGAGACGAAAGCGCTCGCGCACCATCTGCAATGCGACGCGCTCATCGGAAATCCGAATGAGGCCGGATGCTACTTCGCCGCCGCTGCTCTGGCGTGCGTGGCCTTCGGCGCAACGCGATCGCGAGTCGCGGGAGCAATCGCCACGATCGCGATGCTGGCGGGACTCGTCGCAAGTCAGACGCTCACTGCCATCATCGCGTTCGCAGGCGGTGCGTTCTGCCTCTTCGCGCTCGTCTCGTGGCGCAAGGCATTGCGCGCCGCCGCCGCAGCAGCGCTGGCAGCAGCGCTCCTCGTCATCTTCTCGTCACCGTTACGCCAGCGCGCCGGCCATGTGAGCACATCGGTCGCGCGCGGCGAATACAACCAGCTCTTCACGGAGCGCTTCACGTCATTCGTCGCGGCGTGGTCGATGTTCGAGCAACATCCGCTGACAGGAGTCGGACCGGGCGCATTCGCCTGGCAGTACTTCGACGCGAAGATCGCGGCGGAGGAGCGCTTCCCATCATTGCGACATACGTGGAACCGTGGAGTGAACTTCGGAGAAGTGCACAACGACTATCTGCAGTCGCTGGCGGAGGGAGGGGCGATCGGCGGCATCACGATGGCGGCATTGTTGATCGTTCTCGGTGCATTGTCGTTCCGCCCAGCCGTCTCTCCACGAGCGCGCTACGCGCGCACTCTCGCTCTGCCTCTTGCAGTGCTCTGGGGACTTCTGTCTCTCGCGCAATTTCCAATGGAATCGACAGTGGTGCGCGGCCTCTTGCTTCATCTCGCCGCGATTTGTGCAGGGTGGCGCGAATGATCCTGCGGCTCCTCGGCGTGCTCGTGCTCGCGATCGGTGCCGCCGGCGCACTCCAGCGATGGGTCGTCGAGCCTGTGCGGTGCAGCCACGCAGCCTCGCGCGGCTCAGTCCTGCTCGACTCTCTCGATCGCGCGGCGGACACACGCAAGCAAGCCGCTGCAGCGCGCGTGCGCAAGCGGCTCGGTCACTGCGAGAACAGCTGTCCTCCGGATGTGGGAATTCCATTCACGCAGGGAGGAGCGGAAGAGATGGCGGGCGACGACCCGGCGGCGATCCGCTCGTATCAGCGCGCACTGCAGATCGACCGGCGGCCGGAAATCTATTTCCGGCTGGGACTGGCGCAGCTCGGCGCACTCGATCGCGCGGGCGGACTCGAGAGTCTAACTCGCGCCTGCACCTTCGATCCGAAATTGATCAACGAGATCCCATACGAGGATGTAAGGGACGAGGTGCGAAATCGGATTCGCGCAAAGTATGGGGAGGGATGGTGATGAGTGAGCAAGCTCAGATCTCCGTCATCCCGAGCGGAGTCGAGGGACCTGGGTGTGTGGGAGGCGCGCGACATGATCTTCGTACCGCCCGCCCACCGGGTCCCTCGACTACGCTCGGGATGACGAAGCCACTAGCAAGTCCGCGTCAACGCGAGCATCGTCACGTCATCGCCTGCCGGCGCGTCCTTCGTGAACGCGTGCACGTGCTGGTCGATCGTCTTCAAAATCGCGGCGGCCGTGTTCCCATGAAACGGCACGAGCAGTGTCGCGACCGGATCGAGTCCCAGTTGTTCTTCCGTCTCGTTTTCCGCCTCGGTGACTCCATCCGTAAACAGCACGAGTGAGTCTCCCGGGTTCAGCGTCACCGACTGTGTCCGGTATTGCGCGCCGGCGAATAGACCGACCACCATGTCCGTCGACTTGAGCTGCTGCACTCCGTCGTGACCGACGACGAGCGGCGGCACGTGACCGGCGTTCGTGAAATCGATGCGGCCTGTTGCGGGATCGAGCACGGCGGCGAAGAGCGTCGCGAATTTCGTCGGTGCGGTCTTCGGTGCGAGCGTCACATTGAGTTCGCGAACGAGCTCCGCCGGCGAAGGATCGCTGCGCGTGAAGATGTTGAACGCGGTCGCGAGGCTCGTCATCACGAGCGCGGCGGTAATTCCTTTTCCGCTCACGTCGGCGATCACGAAATAGATCCGCCCATCGGGGCGAACCAGCACGTCGTAGTAGTCGCCGCTCACCGTGCGGCACGGCTTGTTCGTTCCCGCGAACTCGTAGCCATCGAGACTCGGCAGCGTCGCCGGCAGCAGACGGCTCTGAATCACGTAGGCCGTCCGCAGTTCCTCCTCGAACTTCGCCTTCGCGATCGCCTCTTCGCGCAGACGAGTCGTCTCCAGTTTGACGGCGGCAAATCGCGCGATCTGCGCAATGAGGCGGAGGTCGTCCTGCGTCACCGCGCCGCGGGTCGCGAGGAAATCGAGATAGAGCACGCCGCTCACCGCCTCATCGACGACGAGCGGCGCACAGACTGCGGCGCGGATCTGCTGGCCGATGATCGACTGCGCGTTGGCAAACTTCTGATTCGAACCGGAGTCGACGTCGATGAACGAGATGACGTTCCGTTCTTCGATGACTTCGCCGAGGAGGGTGCGGCTGATGGTTAGATCGGCGGGATCATTCGGGTCGGAGCGGCGCAGGCGCACTTCGCTGAACGTGCGGCCGTCGGGGCCGAGGAGAGCCAGCGCGGCGCGCGAAGGCGACATCAGCGCGATGACCTTGTCGAGGATGAAGTCGAAGAGTGTGCTCATCGGCCGCTCTTCGATGAACTCGATTGCGAGCTCGGAGAGCAGCGTGGCCCGTTCCCGGCCGCGCGTTGCGCGATCGACGACCGCCTCGTCGATCGGGATCGCCAGATTGCGCGTCGCCGAGTCGCTTTCGATCGCCAGGATCTGCGAGCGCATCTCGTCGCTGCCGCCGCCTTGCACGATCACTTCGCTGTCGCCGAGGGAGATCTTGTCGCCCGGACGCAGCATCGTCGTCTCGATCAACCGGTTGCCGTTGAGCAGCGTGCCGTTCACGCTGCCGCAATCACGCACGTACCACTGACCGGCGTGCCAGGAGATCTCCGCATGGCGGCGCGAGAGGAAGCGATCCTTGATCGGAATCGTGCATTCCGTCGCCCGTCCCAGGGTGATGGTCTCCTCGGATGCAAGCCGGATCGTGGCCGGCGGAAGATTCGGCTGGTTGAGGATGACCTGCAGCTCGGGAGTGCTCATCTTCAGGCAGCAGGCAGCAGGCAACAGGCAACAGGAAGACTTGGATCACGTCCATCCTGCTGCCTGCTGCCTGCTGTCTGCTGTCTGTATTGTAGACTCCCGCAAACAAGTCCAATTCGATCAGGAGGTCCGAATGTCATCCCCACGGTTCCTCACCCTGCTCCTCCTCATAGCCATCGCAGCACTGCCGCTCGCCGCACAGACGACCGGCTCAGTCAATGGAACGGTCACCGACGCGAGCGGTGGCGCAGTTCCCGGCGTGACGATCGAGGCCAGGAGCGCCTCGCTTCAAGGTGTCCGTACGACGGTCACAGATCGGGACGGTCTCTATCACCTGCCGCTACTGCCGCCGGGCGAGTACGCGCTGAGCTACAAGCTCGAAGGCTTCGCGCCTGAGACTCGGCGCGGGATCACGATCTCGCTCGGAAAAGACAGCTCGATCGACGTCAAGCTGAAGCCTGCCGCGTCACAGGAAATCACCGTGACCGCCTCGGCGCCGGTGCTCGATACGTCGTCGACGACGGTCGGCACGAACTTCAATGCGCGGGCGATCGAAACGTTGCCGACTGGACGCAATTACGCGTCGATCGTGCAGGTCGCGCCAGGCGTCTCGACCGACGCCAGCAACAACAACACCAACCCCAGCCAGCAAACGATCACGGTCTACGGCTCCTCGGGCTCCGAGAACGCCTTCTACATCGACGGCGTCAACACGACGGGCGCGGAGTATGGGCAGCAGGGCAAAGAGCTGAACTTCGAGTTCATCCAGGAAGTTGACGTGAAGACCGGCGGATATGAAGCCGAGTATGGACGTTCGACCGGAGGCATCATCAACGTCATCACCAAGTCGGGTGGCAACGACCTGCATGGCGATGCATTCGGTTACTACTTCAACGATTCACTGCAGGCAGACAACAAGAAGGTCGTGATCGCGACGCCGCAGGGCTTCACGCAGAAAGACTACGGCGCCGATCTGGGCGGGTTTTTCGTGAAGGACAAGCTGTGGTTCTTCGCGGCCTACGATCAGGTTCGCAACACATCCGACAGCGCGTTGCCGGGCGGACCGCGCGAAGGCGTCGTCGTCACGTCGAAGACCAACAAAAACCTCGGTTCGGCCAAACTGACGTGGAACATCACGTCAGGACATTCGCTGGTCGCGACGTTCCTTCAGGATCCGCGCGCGGACACCGGCGCGATCTCCGACAGCAGCCACACGCTCAATGGCGACGAGACGACGTATGGCGGACGTCAGGACTTCGGCGGCCGCGATTACGCGCTCAGCTACGACGGCACAGTCTCCTCGCAATGGATTCTCTCGGGGCGCGTTGCGCGCCACCGCGACACGAATTCCGTCGGCCCCTCCAGCAGCGCGGGCGACGCGATTCAGTACCGCGATCTCTCCGGGGACGGCTTCGCCACGGGCGGCTTCGGCCTGATCCAGCACAAGCGTTTCGATCGCAAGTTCTACGGCACGTCCGTCGATCGCTACTTCGGCCATCACGAGATCAAGGGCGGTTTCGAGTATCAGACCGAATCGGCCGACGTCATCAAGCGCAACTCAGGTGGTCAACAGGTTGACGTCTTCACCGGCATCAATCCCACCAAGCCGATCTACGTGCATCACTACTGGACGACGCCCGATGCGACCGTCGCCAATGCACCGGTCAGCCAGCTCAACGCGAAGCCGGAGCACAAGAACACGGCTCTGTATCTCCAGGATCGGTGGTCGATGAACAACGTCACCGTGAATGCGGGACTTCGGTGGGATCGCCAGCGAATCGTCGACGCGTCCGGCGTGACGCAGATCGATCTGAAGAAGGACTACGCGCCGCGCCTCGGTTTCAGCTGGGATCCGAGCGGAATGCACAACGAGAAAATCTTCGGCTCGTACGGCCGCTATTACGAAGAGATTCCGATGGATCTCGTCATCCGCTCGTTCTCGTACGAGCGGCAGCCGCGCATCGTCAACTACAGTCCGACGAGCACCACCCCCGATGCGAAAGCCGAGGCCGATCTCAAAACCTCGTCCGCCATTCTCGGCGGATTCACGGAACCAAGCGATCCCGATCTGAAGAATCAGTACATCAACGAGTACATCCTCGGCGGCGAGCGTGAGATCGCTCCCAATATCGCCGTCGGCGTGAAGGGCATCTACCGCAGCTACGGCGACGTCGTGGAAGACTTCCTCTGCGCCGACGATGGCACGTACTGCATCGGTAATCCAGGGCGCGGGATCATGAAGGAGATCTTCACGCTCGACTACTCGCATACGCTGCCCGCGCCGAAGCCGAAGCGGACCTACAAGGGTCTTCAGTTCGACGCGACGAAGCGCTTCTCGAACAACTGGCAGGCCATCGCGTCGTATATCTATTCGCGGCTCGACGGCAACTACGACGGCGAAGTCGCGCCCTTCACGAACGTCGGCCCTGACCCGAACATCTCCGCGGCGTACGACTACTACGACTTCTTCACGAACGGCAGCGATCTGAGCAGGATCACGAATCATGGTCCGCTCTCGAATGATCGCCGCCATCAGCTCAAGGTGTCGGGCGTCTATGAGACTCCGTGGAAGCTGTCGATCGGCGCATCGGCTTACTGGCGCAGCGGCACGCCGCTCACGCGCTACGGCTACTCCGACGCTTATGGCCGCTACGAGTTCTTCCTGACTTCGCGCGGAGCCGAGGGGCGCACGCCGGACAATTACGAGGCGGACGTGCATCTCGGATATCCGCTCGATCTCGGGCGGGCGCGCGTGAACTTCCTGCTCGACATCTTCAACATCCTCAACGCGCAACGGCCGGTTCTTCTCGACCAGCGCTGGGGTTTCGAAGAAGCCGACAACGCGTCACCGACTCCCGTGAATCCGAACTACGGAAAAGCGTTCCTGCGGACGCCGCCGACATCGGCGCGGCTCGGCGTGCGGGTTTCGTTCTAATTCGCTCTCGATGGCGCGGGGAAACCCGCGCCATCGACCTTGTGCAGGACAGGCGCCCTCGTCTGTCCCACCACCCGACACACCCGACAGGCGAGGGCGCCTGTCGTACACAATGAAAACCCGACGCTATACGTTTGCCATCGCATGGACGATCTGCGTTCTGCTCGCCTCGAGCGATGCGTTCTCCTCGCAACACACAGGAGGCGGGCTGCAGTGGCTCGTGGACTCGTTGACCGGACACCGGCTGAATGAGCTCGCACTCGAGATCGTGCAGTTCATCATCCGCAAACTCGCGCACCTGACCGAGTACGGCATCCTCGGCTTTCTCTGGTTCCGAGCGGTACGCGGGGAAGAAGGTGGATGGCGGCTGCGCTGGTCCGCGATTGCGGTTTTCATTGCGTTGGCGGTTGCGACCACCGATGAGATCCATCAGTCGTTCGTGCCGTCGAGAACGGCCTCGCCGCTGGACGTGGTCATCGATGTTTGCGGAGCGTTACTCGCGCAGTTGCGGCGCAGACCATAAACTGTGCGGATGAAACGACTCACACTCTTCCTGCTGACCGCACTCGCGCTCGCGCCGATGGCTCGTGCGAAAGAAGTGCTTCCTTTCATTCAGAACGACTACGCAAAGGCCTTGCGCGAGGCGAAGACCTCGCACAAGCCGATCTTCGTCGAGGCGTGGGCACCCTGGTGACACACGTGCCGCTCGATGCAGGCGTTCGTCTTCACCGACAAGCGCCTCGAGCGGTACGCCGGACAGTTTGTCTGGCTTCAGGTGGACATCGAGAACACGGCCAACGCTGCGTTCCTGACGAAGTACAGGATTCCCGCGGTTCCAACGTTGCTCGTCATCGACCCGAAAAAAGAATCGGTCGCGCTGCGCTACATGAGCGGCGCAACCGTGCAGCAGATGACGAAGCTGCTCGATGACGGAAGGCGTGCGGTGAAGCCCGAGCCGCCGGCGAGTGCTGATGCTCTCCTGGCGCTGGGCGACAAGTACGCATCCGATGGCTTGAATGACGAAGCGATTGCGGCATACGCGCAGGCGCTGGCGAAGGCGCCGAAGAGCTGGAATCGCGTTGGGCGCGCGTCGGAGTCCTACATCGGCGTGCTCTCCATGAAGAGGGGTGCAGAGCAGCGCTGTGCACAGTTCGCGCTCGATTCTTATCCGCGGCTCAAGGGAACTTCGTCTGGTGCGAGCGTCGCGGCGACCGGACTCGGATGCGCTGCGGAGCTCGATGCGAAGGCGGAGAAGCGCGATGAAGAGATCGCGACGCTCGAGGCTGCGACTCGGGAGTCGATGAGCGATCCGAAAATCCCGCTCTCGGGCGACGACAAGTCGGGGATGTATCAGTCGCTCATCGCGGCGCGCGACGCGATGAAGGATGAGAGCGGACAGAAAAAGCTGACGGAGGAGTGGTCGGCATTTCTGGATGCCGAGGCGGCGAAGGCGAAGACCCCGGAGGAGCGGGTCGTCTATGACTCGCACCGGCTGGGCGCATACATGGCGCTCGGCGCGCCGGAGAAGGCAATCGCGATGCTCGAGCAGTCGGAGAAGGATTTTCCGAACGACTACAATGCGCCGTCGCGTCTATCGATCGCATACAAGGCGATGAAGAAATACGACGACGCGCTGGCAGCAACCGACCGTGCACTGAAACATGTGTATGGCCCCCGCAAGATCAGCGTGCTTCGCAATCGCGCCGACATCTACGCCGCGAAAGGCGACAAGGAGAGCGCGAAGAAGACGCTGCGGGAAGCGATCGACTACGCGTCGTCGCTCCCGAATGGCCAGCGGAGCGAGGCAACGATCGCAGCGCTCAAGAAGAAGATGGAGTCGATGTAGTAGTGGCTGGTTCCTTCTCCCCTCGTGAGAGGGGAGAAGGTGGCCCGCGGGGCCGGATGAGGGGTTCCTACCTCCTGCTGGCCCGCCGGCGCGGCATCAGCACTTTGACTGTGATCGTCTCGCTGTTGAAGTTGCCGCACGAGTTCGACACATTGACGAAGTAGTTCGTATTCGAAGTGAGGTTCGCCGTCGTGTACGTTGGCGAGTCCGTTCCAACGGGCTTGCTCGTGTCGAACTTCGCGCCCTGGAACCAGGCGTAGTGAAGCGGCGCCGTCCCGGCAGTCGTGGTCGCAGTGAACGTCGTCGTCGATCCACTGTAAATCGAGACTTCCGCCGGTAGTGGCGCGAGGATCGGCGCAACGCAGTTGGACGCCACGGTGACGGTAATGGTCTGACTATCCACTGCAGCAGCACCACAGCCGCTCGAAACGCGCACCCAGTACGACGTCGTCGTCGTAGGACTATCGACGAGGGCAGCGTTCGTTGCGTTGGCGATCGGTTTCGACGTGTCGCCCGAACTGCCCTTGAACCACTGATAGGTGAGCGACGTGCCTGTCGCCGTGACCGTGAGCGTCGTGCTGTCGCCGGGCGTCAGTGACGCGGGGTTGGCTCCAGCAGCGGTGATCGCGGGCGCCGTACAGATCGTCGTCGCGGTGATCGTCACGGTTCTCGAGTATGCAAAGCCACAGGGATTCTGCGCTTTCGCAAAGAAGGTCGTGGTCGAGGTGATCACCGGTGAGATGATCGCTTTCCCGTTACCGACAGGATTCGATTCATCGCCAGCCGTCCCGCGGAACCAGGTGAACGTGAGCGGCAGCGTCGCGATGTTGATGTCGAACGACAACGTGACCGTATTTCCGGTGACTACCGATTGATCCTGAGGTTGAACGGAAACCACTGGCGCGGTGCACGCGTTGACCGTCACCGTCGCGGCGTTACTGTCCGCGGTGCCGCACGAATTCGTGACCCGCACCCAATAGTTCGTGGTGCTGGTGGGCGAAACTTGAATCGCGGAACCGGTTCCGGCAGGCGTCGTGGTCGAAGGCGGATTGCCGGCGTACCACTGATAGCTGAGTGTCGCGCTACCTGACGCGCCGACGCTGAGAGTGGTCGAGCTTCCGGACGTGATCGTCTTGTTCACCGGCTGCGTCGTGATTGCGGGCGAGGCGCACGCACCGACCGTCACCGTGGCAGCGTTGCTGTCCGCGGTGCCGCACGAATTCGTCACCCGTACCCAATACGTGGTCGTACTCGATGGAGAAACCTGGATCGACGCATTGGTCCCGCTCGGAGCTGGTGTCGTCGTCGACGGCGGGTTGCCGATGTACCACTGATAGGTGGGCGTCGAACCCGACGCCACCACGCTGAGCGTCGTCGAGCCTCCGAACGTGATCGACGTGCTTGATGGCTGCGTGGTAATTCCAGGCGCAGTACAGCTCTGAGAAGCCTGCGAAATTCTCCACGACGTGTTCGCAGGGCGCCGTGCCGGCAGCCCGCCGAGTTGAACCACGTACTGCGAGCCGGTAAATGAGGCTTGTCGTGTGCCGTCGCCGTAAACCTCGTTCGCAGCATCCATGTCATAGCTCTGCAGCGTCCCGTTCAAACCATTGACGATGCTGCTATTCATGATTGCCGTGCTCGTGCAGGGAAGCGGTGCGGCACACGAACCACCCGAAGCATTTTGATTGGAATGGCGAAAACCCCAGGTGTGGCCGACCTCGTGCACGATGGCCGAAGTGAAATTGCTGGACGAAAGGGTGGCTGACGAAACGCCGTCCTGCACGACTACGTCCTCTACAGAAAGCGTGAAGTAGGTTTCGCTATTGAAGCTCCCCGAGCCACTGCCGCCAAAGAAGGCCGTGGCCACGACACCGGACCCATTGAATGTTCCGGCGATGTCGCCGTTGGGATCGTCGGCGATCATGCGCGTTTCGCCGTCGCTGAGATCTTTCGTATTGCCACTTGCCGGCGAATTGCTGACGCTGTCGTTCATCAGCCCTGCGGTCTTTGGAGCACCGTTCCACTTGCCGACCGCGGTGATGGTCACGGCCTTGAGGTCGTAGTCGAGCGCCGCTTCGGTTGCCGGTTTCGGGGTCGTGATCGAGGACACCGGCGAGCTCTTCGCGATGTCGCGCGCGAACGCGAGCACCAGCGAGGCAGGGCGATCGGCGTCGCCTTCGAACGCCTCTCCCTTCTCTGTCCAACCGGTGATGTCGCTGGTATTGCGATGCAGTAGCTGCATCCCATCGTGATCGACGAAATGGAATTGTCCGAGAGAGAGATCGAACGTCGTCCAATTCCCTCGCCCATCACGTTCGAGGACGACGAGATAGCGCTCTCCGGCCACGTACTTCGGCGCACCTGACTGCTCCTGATAGCGATCGTTCAGATGCCCGCCGAACTGGACGAGATCGAAGATCCTGTCCACCGGCACATCACCCTTGATCGTTTCATCGACGAGGATGCGCGTGACCGTTTCGATATCCCCATGCTCATTGAGACGCGGATAGGTCTCGATCACGGTGCCTGTGACGATGGCACGCGACATTCGAAACATCGTCGCATCGGAACGAACAACGGCGACCGCACCGTGCAACGGACGAGCAACGACAAGCGCGAAGAGGAAAAGGCTCACATAGAGCCGAAGAGAAAGAGGGCGCACTGTGGATCCTCCAAATTGCGTGCGACGATTGTACGCGCCTGATTTCAGGCGGGCGTAATCGGCGTCACAAAATCCGCTTCAGTGGCCTGCGGTCCGGCGGCGGGCGGCAACCGGCGTGACGGTCACAGCCGCGGTGGAAACGGAGCCGCACGTTCCATCGATGCGCAACCAGAAACGCTGTGGTTCGGTAATCGCAGACGTAATCACTTCGGGTGAGCTCGCCCCGATCGGGTGCGTAAAGTCGAACAAATCGCCTTGATACCAGCGGTACGTGAGGTTGTCACCGGCCGCGACCACCGTTAGATGTGCAGCCGATCCCGGCGGAATCTCGATACTCTTCGGCGGAATGACAATCGACGGTGCAGTACACGTGGCATCGACGGCCACCGTCGCCTCATTCGAATCGATGCTGCCGCAGTCGTTCATCACGCGCAGCCAGTACGTCGTCGTCTGCGTGAGGTTGTCCACGGACAACGTCGACGCATCGCTGCCTGCGCTCTTCGACGTATCCCCCGCATGCCCCGCATACCACTGATAGTGAAGTGGCACCGTTCCGTCTGCCTGAGCGACGACGATCGCTGTGCTGTTCACCACGACGTTGCCACCATGAGGTTGAATCAGAATCGACGGCGCGTTGCATGGGGTGACCGTCACGATTACGGGCGCGCTGTCCACGACCGCGCCGCAGGCGTTCGAAGCGCGCACCCAGTAGCTGCTCGTCGTCGCCGGCTGCACGACGACGGTTGCACCGCTCGACAGAGGCCGGCTCGTGTCACCGGGCGAGCCGGTGTACCACTGCACGCTCACGCCATTTCCGCCGCTCGCACTAACGCTGAGCGACAGCGACTTGCCCTGCACGATCGACGTCGATGCTGTCATCGAATTGATGACGACCGGCGCGCATCCGTTCACCGTCACGGTTGCGGTCACGCTGTCGGCCACTGGATCACAGCCGTTCGAAACGCGCACCCAATAGGACGTCGTGTTGTCGGGAGAGACGGAGATTGCCCCGTTCGTTTGCCCGCCGATCGGCGCGGAAGTGTTCCCGCTCGCGCCGATGTACCACTGGAACGTCGCGGCAGTCGCGCTGTTGATCGATACAGAGAGTGTGATGCTCTGTCCCTTGTTGATACTCCCCGACACTGGTTGATTCACGATCGATGGAGGAGTGCACGATCCACCCCCGCCGCCGCCTCCACCTCCGCCTCCACCCCCGCCGCCGCCACCACCGCCACCACCGCCAGCACCATAAACCGCGGCCGCGGCCTCACGGTCCCACGCCTGGAGCGCAGCACCTGACGTATCCGAATCGAAGAAGACGAACGAGGTCATGAGCGCCACCGAAGAACAACTGAGCGGCGGGGCGCAGCTGGAATTGTTGTCTGGCGACAAGTCCGAGTGACGGAATCCAAGCGTGTGTCCCAGCTCGTGCGCGAGCACATGATCGAATCCGTTACCCGTCAAACCCGGACCACTGATCCCATCCTGCACCACGAGATCCGCCTCGGCGATCGTGAAAAACGTTTCGCCGTTGAAGGTGTGCGTCGCGCTTCCATACCACGCACCGCCGATGGCGAGCGTCGAGCCGCTCGCGCCTGTGTAGCTGCCGTTGATCTCGTTCGCCGGATCATTGAACTGCACGGTATTCACGCCATCATTGCGGCCCGACTTGAATCCGGTCTGCGCGATCGTCGTGGTTCCACCGTACTGGTAGACGATGCTCGATCCTCCGTCATTCGTCCATGCGTTGAGCCCACGCTGTAATGCCGTGAGTCCACCATTCAGCGCGCCCGGCTGTGTGCCATGACTGAGAAACGTGACGGGAAACGCCGGCCACCGCGGCCCCTGGGTGATACCGACCGACTGCAACAGGTAACTGTTGATCGTAGGCGTCGCCTCGGAACGAAGCGCTGAACGAGGTGCCATCACCTGTTGAACGAAGTAGTCCTCCGGCGATGCAATCCCGCGCGCGATGTCGCGCACGTAACGAAGAAACGGCTGCGCAGCACGAGCGGTTTCCACGTGCGGCAAACCATTCGTGTCCCATCCATACAGCTCGCCCGACTCGCGCAGGAGTAGCTCCTGCCCGCCGGCGTCCGTGACGAATGCGAATTTGCCGACTGCCATATTCTTCGCAGCCCACTCGCCGCGGTCGTTCGTTTCCAGCATCAGCAGCACGCGCTCGCCTGCCGGATAGCGCGGTGCGCCCGGAACGAGATACGTCCAGCCGTCGATCGAGCCGCCGAGCTCGACGACCTCGAACGTCTCGCCGATGCGACCCTTGATCACTTCATCCCTTCGCATCGTCGTGACGGTCTCGATCCATCCGCCAGGAGCCCAGCGAGAATACGACTCGTGCGCAGTAGCAACGACGATTCCTTTCGAGACACGAATCATCGTCGCGTCTGGCGCGATCAGGAACGTTGCGGCGTGGGCGGAAAGCGACAGCAGACAGCAGACAGCAGGCAGCAGAAGACGGACAGGGCCTCCTGCCGTCTGCTGCCTGCTGTCCGCTGTCTGCGTCATACGACTCAGCGTCTCGTGACGAGTTTGCGGCCGAAGTGTACGGCGCCGAGGATACCGATGCCGCTCGCAGCGAGGGCGAAGAACTTCGCGCCGCCGCTGAAGGAGTCCGGATAGCGCACCATGTTGAGAATGAGAATGCCGCTCACGATGAGAAAGGTCGCGATGCGGCCCGCGTAAAGAATCGGTGTGGGCCGCCGCTCGCGGATGATGTCACTCCAAATGATCCAGAGCATGACGGTCATCGCGGCAATCGCCATTCCAATGGGCGGGATCATTTCTTCGAGAGTTCCTCGTACTTCGCCGCGTCGAATCCGAAAAGAGCTTTCTTGCCGCCCACGAGCAGCGGCCTGCGGATCAGGTTCGGCTCTTCCAGCATCAAATCAATGGCCTGCTTCTTCGTCATTCTGCTGACATCGAGTGCCCGCTCCTTGTAGGCAGGACTGCGTGTATTCACGAAGTCTTCGAGCCGCTTCTCGTCGATGAGCTGCTCGAGCAGTTCACGGCTCGGGCGCTCCTTCGCAAGGTCGTGCTTGACCAGTTCGATACCGCGGGACTCGAGCAAGGCGACCGCCTTGCGACAGCTCGTTCAGCTCGGCTTCTGCCAGAGTTCGTATTTCATAGTTTTCAGAGACGAATGACGAGTGACGAGTACCGAGCAGCCAGCTTCCACTCGTCACTCATCACTCGCCACTCGTCACTCATTTTTTTCTCACCCACCACTCGTTCTGCTGCGCGTTGGTCGGCGGCGTCGGACGCTGCGCGTACGCAGGAGCGTGCTCAGCAATCATCTGCAAAATGTCGGGCGTGCAGCTTCCACCGCAGTGACCGGTCGTAGCGGTCGTGCGGGAGGCGATCTGAGCAAGCGTGCACGCCCCTTCGCGGATCGCTTTCTCGATCGTCCTGTACTTGACGTTGTTGCAGCGGCAAACCGCTTTTAGCCCACGAATTGCCGGATGCAACTTTTCGGATTCCTCATCCATTGCGTTCGAGGCTAACACAGGAGGAGAACCAGGGCTTCCCGAGCAAGCTCAGATCTCCGTCGGTTAGTCAGAGTTATCCACTGAATGGTCGCCAGCCTCCCATGCGACAATTTCCACTACTGGTCCCCCTGGTCCTGTCATGAGACGCCTTTTCGCCCTTGCGATGATGGTGGCGATCGCCGTGGCGCCGATCGGTGCGGACGATCTCGCCGATGTGCGCGCTCAGACTGGAGCGCGCTACTTCCGGGCCTTTCTCAGCGCCGATGTCGATCTCGATCACAAGAAGGTCGAGAAGGATCAGATCCTCGTCGTCTTTCTTTACACCGATGACCGTCGCCGCGCCGCCGACCTTGCCGGATCCTTTTCCGGCAACACGAAGGAGGGCGCAACGATCCATGGAGCTTCCGTGCTCGTCGAGCTCTCCTCGGATGCAACGCTCGCGAATTACGGATCGCGGGTCCCGGCCGGCATCTTCCTCGCGCAAGCACCGTCCCAGAACAATCTGAAGTCGATCATCAAATACGGGATCGACCACCACGTCATCGTCTACTCACCATTCGAGGGTCACGTCGAGCGTGGGGTCCTCGGCGGTCTCTCGGTCGAAGCGCAGGTGCGCCCCTATGTGAATCGCGCGACGCTCGACGCCTCGAGCATCACGCTCAAGCCGCTCTTTTTCAAAGTCACGAAGGTGTACCAATGAGCAGCACGCTTCCGAACCGCATCGAGTCGGGACGGCCAATGCTACTCGTTACGGCCGTCTTCCTGCTGCTGGCGATCGCCGTCGCTGCACTGATGGCCGGCTACTGGGTCACAGTTCTCCGGCCGCGACTCGAAACAGAGGCGATCGCTCAGGCCGACATCGTTGCGCGCTCCCAGGCAAACACCATCGTCGGCGCATTGCGCAGCGGCGAAGGAAGCGATCGCGTGCGCAGCGTCGTCACCGCGCTCGACGAGCTGCTGCTACTGCGCGACACGCAGACGAAGAGTCCCTTCTTCCGCAGTGTCGATCTCAAGATCGATTACGACGTCGTCCACGCCGAAAAAGGCTCGCTCGATCTCCGTCGGGGCGCGCACGACGAGGGCGGCTTCCGCACGGAAGTCGCGCTCTACGATCCATCGACGTTCGAGTTGATGGGCGTAGCGACGTTCCGAGTCAGCGACCGGTTCTTCGTGCAGCTCAGCCGCGACGTCAGCAAAGAGCTCGTGATCGTCGCGCTCTCCGTGGTGCTGCTGATGGTGGTCGTATGGGCCGTGCTCGTGCTCATGCTCGCGAAACTGCAGCGGCAGCGCCTGGAACGCGATCTCGCCGTGCGCGAGCTCGTCGACCAGGAGCGAAAGTACCAGCGCCTCGTCGGCTCGCTCAGCACGTACTTCGTCTACGCGCGCAATCCACGCGGCGAGATCACTTACATCAGCGATGCGGCAACGCGCCTCTTCGGTATGCCGATCGGCGAAGTCGTCAGCCGCGTGCAGGCCAGGCTCGCCCCGCCACCGCGCGAGGGCGATCCGGAGCGCAACTACGCGATCGAAGTGCAGGACGCCGACGGAAGGCCGAGACACATCGAGTTGTCCGAGGTGCGGATTCTCGATGAGCGTCGCGAGATCGAAGGATTCGACGGCATCGCGCGCGACATGACGCCGCAGAAAGTCGTCGAAGAGGAACTGCGCCAGGCGAAGGATCACGCGGAAAGTGCCGATCGCGCGAAGAGCCAGTTCCTCGCGAACATGAGTCACGAGATCCGCACGCCGCTCAACGCGATCCTCGGCATGACGGCGCTTGCAGCAAAGCAGGACCCGACGCCTAAGATCAGCGAGTACCTCGGCAAGATCGGATCTTCGGCGCGGCTGCTGGCCGAGCTGATCGAAGACATCCTCGATCTTTCGCGCATCGAGACCGGCCACATCGAGATCTCGCGCATCGATTTCGATCTCGACGATCTGCTCGCAGAACTGTCGGATGTCGTCGGCGTGCGCGCGGGACAGAAGAGCCTCGAGATTCTTTTCAACACGATCGCTGATGTACCGCGGCGCTTGCGCGGCGATCCCGTGCGTCTCAAGCAGGTGCTCCTGAATCTCCTCAACAACGCGCTGAAGTTCACGACATCGGGAGAGATCGTGGTGGAGATCGCGCCGGTCGAACTGCGGCGCGATCGCGCGGAGATTCGCTTCTCTGTCCGCGACACCGGCATCGGCATCGCGCCGGAACATCAGCAGTCGCTGTTCGAGCCGTTCACGCAAGTCGATGCGACGATGGCCCGCCGCTTCGGCGGAATGGGTCTCGGCCTCGCGATCTCGCGCCGGCTGGTGCGGATGATGGGCGGCGACCTGCAGGTGGAAAGCACAGTGGGCGTCGGCAGCACATTCAGCTTCACCGCGCAATTCGATCTGCCGCGCGGCGCAACGGGCACGCGGCGGCTGGCCGACGAGTTCCGCGATCTTCCCGTACTCGTCGCCGACGACAACGCCAGCGCGCGCACGGTGCTGACGAACATGCTCCGCTCGCTGTCGTGTCAGGTCACCGCGGTGGAGCGTGGCGATGCGGCTGTGACCGAGGCCGTGCGGGCCGCGCGCGAAGGAACGCCGTATCGTCTGGCGGTGCTCGACTGGAAGATGCCCGGACTCGACGGCGCCGCAGCCGCCGCACAACTCTCCAATGAGCTCTCGAATCCGATCCCGGTCATTCTCGTCACCGCGTATGAGCGCGAGTATGCGAGTGAGCGTCCGGAGACCAGAGGCGTCGACGCCGTGCTGCACAAGCCGGTTAGCCCGTCGATGCTGCACGATGCGGTGCTCAACGTCCTGCAACCAGCGCCGAGGCGTCCGCGCACGCAGGAGACTCCGGCGCCCGCGCGCTTCCCCGGGAACAAACGCGTGCTCCTCGTTGAAGACAACGAGATCAATCGCGAAGTCGCACGTGAGCTGCTCTCCTACGCCGGCCTGCATGTAACCGAAGCACACAACGGCTACCAGGCGATGGAGAAGCTGTCATCGGAAACATTCGACGCCGTGTTGATGGATGTGCAGATGCCGGAGCTCGACGGCATTGAGACGGTGAAGGCGATCCGTGCGGCGCGCGGGCGCTTCGGCAATCTGCCGGTGATCGCGATGACGGCTCATGCGATGCTCGGCGATCGCGAGCGCTTCCTCGAGGCTGGCATGAGCGACTACATCGCGAAACCGATCGAAGAGAAAGAGCTCATCGCGGTGCTCACGAAGTGGATCGGAGCAACCGAACCGATTACCGGAAAGCAACGCATCGAACGGCGCACAGACACCAGCGCCGACGAGGTACTGCCCGGCCTTCTGATCGGAGACGGCGTGCGGCGCACCAATGGCAACGTACAGTTGTACAAGCGACTGCTCGCCGAATTCAGGCGCGAGGTGGATGAAGTCGTGCCGCACCTCCGTGCCCTCGTCGATGGCAATGTCACCAGCGAAGCGCAGGATGTGCTGCATACGGTGAAGGGTTCGTCGGCCACGCTCGGCGCGCGGCGTATCGCGGAGATCGCCACGGCACTCGAGTCGCGACTGCGCAAAGGGGAATCGATCGCGCTCAACGAGTTCGAGGCCGCGGTCGAAGAAGTGCGAATGAGCATCGACGTGTTCCTCACAAGAGAAACGGAAACAACTCCTGCGATCGACACGCCCCGTGAACCTCGGGCCCCGCAGCGAATTCTCCTTCCGATCACAAAGCAGCTCGAGGAACAGTTGAAACAGAACAACCTCGCAGCGATGTCGAGCTTCGAAGAATTGAAGACAGCCGCTGGTCCGCTCTTCCGAGAGCCGATGCAGCAGTTGGAACAGAGTCTCGATCGCCTCGACTTCGACGCCGCGCGCCTGCACCTCGAAGCGATCCGATCCCAGCTCCTGCCGGAGGACAAAGGATGACGCGCGGGCCCGAAGGAAAAGAGCGCCTGCTCATCGTCGACGACCAGTCGGCGAACATCCGCGTCATGGCCGAAGCGCTGCGCGGCGACTATGAGCTGTTCTTTGCAACGAGCGGCGCCAAGGCGCTGGAGATCGTGGCGACCAACGATATCGAGCTCGTACTGCTCGACGTCGTGATGCCCGAGATGGATGGGTTTTCCGTCTGCCGGCTGCTCAAGGCCGACGCGCGAACGAGCCGCATTCCAGTGATCTTCGTGACCGCGCGCGAAGAGACGCACGACGAAACACGCGGCTTCGACGCGGGCGCGGTCGACTACATCATCAAACCGATCGTGCCGCCCATCGTCCGTGCCCGCGTGAAAACGCATCTCGAACTGAAGCACGCGCGCGACCTACTGGAGCGCATGGCCTCGATCGACGGACTCACCGGCATCGCCAACCGCAGACAACTTGATCAGCATCTCGCGCAGGAGTGGAAGCGCGCCGCAGCCACCAGGTCGCCGTTGTCGCTCGCGATCATCGATGTCGACGAGTTCAAGAAGTACAACGACACGTACGGCCATCAGAAGGGCGATGAGTGTCTCCGCTCCGTCGCCACCGCAATCCTCGGCGTCGCACGCCGAGCGTCTGATCTGGCGGCACGATACGGTGGAGAAGAATTCGCGATCGTGCTGCCCGATGCCGAGGCGAGTGCAGCGGCGGTGTTGATCGGAGCAATGATGGATTCGGTCCGGTCGCTGCGCATCGAGCACTCTGCGTCGAGCTGCGCTCCCTGCGTGACGGTAAGCGCGGGTGCAATCACTCTCATTCCGGAACACGACTCCGAACCAGCGTCGGCGCTCGAGATCGCCGACAGGTTGCTTTACGACGTGAAACGAGGAGGCCGCAACCACGCTCTGCACGTGGATGCAATGCGCTCAGGCCAGCAGCGCATCGACACCGCACAGGCCGTGGCCGGAGACGCTGTATGAAGAACATCATCATCGCCACATTCCTGATGCTCATCGCGATTCCCTCGCTCGCTGTCGATGGAACGGCAGCAGGACAGTCGGAGGAGAAAGAGCTCGCCGACCTGCTGAACATCGTGCAGCAGGAAACTGACGTCGCCACGAAGACGCGACTCAACAGCGACTACGTGCCCGGCATCGTCACCGTCCTCGAAGGCGACGAACTGGAGGCACTCGGCATTCGCAACGCGGGCGAGGCTCTCGGACTCGTGCCAGGCATGCAGTCTGTGATGACCGATCGCGGCTCGGCAATCGTCATCGTTCGCGGCCTCGACTTCCCCTTCAACGCCGGCAACACGCAGGTACTCCTGAACGGCGTTCCCGTCGCGCGGCAGGACGGTGGCTTCAATACGTCAGCATTGATGATTCCCGTCGAGCAGATCGATCGCATCGAAGTGATCCGCGGTCCCGGCTCCGTCGTGTACGGCGACTTCGCGTTCATGGGACTCGTGAACATCATCACGCGAAAACAGGGCACGAGAGTCGCGGGACGCTTCGAGAATCCACACACGTCACGAATGGCAGCAGCGCGCGTGGGCTCCAAAGCAGATGCTCCGTTCGCATGGTCATTCAATGCATCCGATTTCTGGAGCGGTGCTGCGATGTCGCCAGCCACTCAGACCGGTGTGCAGGACGGCCGCTCGTTCCTCGTCGCGAATGCTGCGTATCGCGGACTCTCTCTGACTGCGCAAAGCGTTCATCGCACGTACGCACCCAGCCTCGGTTCGCACAGCAGAGAAACGACGTGGGATGCGGAAGCGAAGTACAACCGCGAACTGCGCCCCGGACTACAGGGCGAGTTTCGGCTCATTCGCCTGCACAACGACATTGGCGAACCAGTCGACATCCTCATGGGAGGCATGTCGAAAGCAGCAGCCAACGTCACATGGACTGGCTGGCACCATCAATCGTTGCTCGCCGGCGCCGACTATTCGCGTTCCGGTCTCGACTCGGCATATCACACTCCCCCGCCCGCTCCCGGACGGCCGCTCGGAAACCCGGTGCTCTTCGCGCGCAATGTACATCGCGAGATCAAAGGCATCGTGCTCCAGGACCAGATCGAATTGTCCGACGCGACGACGCTGACGGTGGGTGGCCGCTACGATCACTACAGCGATCTCGATTCTCGATTCACACCACGAATCGCTGTCGTCTGGCGCATCAACGAACGCCACATCGTCAAAGGTCAGTATGCCGAAGGATTCCGTCCTCCGACGTTCTTCGAGTTCTATCAGCCGGTTGCGCCCGGGTTCGTTCCACGCTATCCGTTCGAAACGAACGCAACGTCCGAGCTGAACTATGTCTATCGCAACAGTGGACACGTGGGGCGCGTAACAGTCTTTCACTCGATGCTGAGCAACATGATCCGGCCTGGCGGAAACGTCGTAAAAGGCGACGCGTGGGCACAGGGTGCCGAGGTGGAATGGAGTCAGGAAATCGGCTCGCGTTTGAAGATCGGATCGAATGTCTCCTACGCGGAGACCTTCGATCCACGCACTCCCAACGGCGGCGGCGCCAATGTCGTCTCCGCGAAGTACCTCGGCAACGCGATGGCACTTTACCGAGTCACGCCGAATCTTCTGATCACAGGACGCTACAACTACGTTGGTGCGCGCATCGCGACGATCGGCTACAGGACGATGGACCTCACGGTGTCACGCCAGGATCTCTTCGCCCCTGGCTTCGGTCTGCGAGGAGGCATCAAGAACGGCTTCGACGCGGACGTCTCTTACGCGACACTCCGTCCCAACGGAGTCGTGGCGGTGTCGCATTGGCCCCGGCGCAGTGTTTGGGTGCAGGCGTACTGGAAGCAGTAACCTGGTGTGGAGCGCTAGAACGCTTTCGCGAACTGCACGCTCGGATCGTTAGTCGTGTTGTCCGTCGTCGATCCATAGATGATCGCACTGCCGTTCGTCACACTGAAGTTGATCGACTCACCGCCCGTCAGGACATAACCATCGAGCAACTGTGCGGGTGACTGCTGCGTGAAGAACGTCGCCGCCAAACTCTTCGTAACGCTCTTGACGGTCGCGCCATCCTTGTCGCGGACGGCGATCGTCAAAACCACTCCCGACCCGAGTGTGCGGATGCCGATGTTGAGACGGAACCGTTGCACATCTGAAGGAGCGAGCAGTGCGGCGTTGCTGCCGGACTTGAGAGCGTCGCCGTCGCTCAATGCATCTTCGACCAACCCTGTTGTCCCCGACGCACCCGCATCGTTGAACACACGAACGAGCGTGAGAGGCAGCGGAGAGTTCAAATCCGAGATGATGTCCGCGGTACCGAGGCCACTGTTGATCCCCATCGCAGGCAGGAGATCAGCGTAGCTGACGGTCTTCCCGGGTCCTACCGAGTAAGCAAGAGACGGATCGGATGAACCTCCCGACGCCGCCTGCGTATGAAACACGATCTTGCCGGTAGACACGACCGTGTTGGGATTGTAGAGCTGCACGGACGTCTTGAAGTTCGAACCAAAGCTGCCCTGCACGGAGCCGACGACTGCGAGGAACCTGGTCTCCGAGACCGGGGCAGGATTGATGAGCACGGACATCGCTGACGAGTAGGCGGAGAAGTTGTTGCAAGTCCCCGCTGCATTGTGCGCACGTACGCGGTAGTAGTAGCGGGCGTTGCCTTCGGTGTGCGTGAATGATGCAGACGTCGTCGTCACCGTCTGAGTCGAGGTTCCAGTAAGGAAGTCTGAGCTCGTTGATTCATCGAGCTGATATTCAGTCGCATCCGTGACCGCATTCCATGACACGCTGTACGCAACACCTGCGTTTGCGCTCGTGGGCGCAGTGAGCACTGGAACTGCGGGAGTGTTGCACTGCGGAGGCGCCTCAATGACCGTGATGTCAGCGGTCGCGGTCGAGTTTCCGACAGTGGCCGTGACGACGGATGTTCCGATCGCGAGGCCGGTCACACTGAACGACCCGAAGGTGGAGCCCGACGCAATGATGACGGAGCTCGGAACACGGGCCACCGACGGCTTCGATGAAGAAAGCGTCACCGTGGTATTTCCGGCCGGCGCAAAGTTGAGGACGGCGCTCAATTGACCGCTGCCGTTCACCGTCACGGTCTTCGCCGACGGAGAAAGAGAGACGGAGAGGTTCGGTACATTGATCGAGCCGTTGACGAGAGAAAGAGATCCATTTCCCGTGGTCTCTTTGGTTGCAGAAGTTCCACCCTGATCGGTCAGTTGCGTGACCGAACTATCCAGCGTCAATGAAATCGAGGACCCAGGAGTGGCCGACGAGTTGAGTGTAAAAGTGAGATGCGCGACGAGGTTTCCCGGCGCCGCTGCATCAAGCGCGAACGGGACCAGGTTCGTCGACTCCTGAAACGTGTCGAGTATCGAAATCGAGTTGCTCGTAGAAGGTTTCGACTCGAACGTTGGATTCAGAGATGCGGTGATCCCAGCACGAGCAATCGATACGGAGTCGACCGCGGACGACGGCGAGTACGTCACCTTGATGCTGAACGACTGGATCTTCGAACCAGCCGGTTGATCGATGCCGAGAGGTGTTCCGGAAACATCGCGAACGTAGATCGGCACGTCGACGGTTGGACTGCTGGCATTGACGGTGGCGACGGTAATCACATCGGACGCGGCGTGCGCCGCAGCCGGCCAGAATGCACAAAGGACGGCTGCGGCGGCAACGAGAAGACCGAGTTTCCGGGGCATGGGGATTCCTTACATACGAAGTCGGACGGCCACGACTGCGAGCGCGAGCGCAAGAACAGCGAGCGCCCATTCGGCGAGTGTCGGGATTACGGGCACCGCCGTCACCGTGATTTGACCTGAAACCAGGGTCAGAAAACTGTTCGTGGTGGTTTCAGTAGTCGTTCCAGCCTCATTGGACAACTGGGTGAGCGCAGGAGCCAGTGTCAGCGAAATGACCGTGCCCGGCGGCGTCCCAGGTGCGATCGTCACGTGCAGGTTCGCAACCTGATTGCCGGGCAGTGCGGCATTCGAGGTGAACGGAATCAGATTCGTCCCTTCTGAAAACGTGTCCAGCAGCGAGATCATCCCCGGGGATGCAGGCTTCGACTCGAACGTCGGAGTCAGACCCGCCGTGATCCCTGCCCGGCTGATGCTAATCGCCTGCACCGCGCTGGCCGGCGAGTAACTCACGCTGATGCTGTACGCCTGGATTCGAGAACCGGCCGGTTGATCGATCCCCAGCGGTGTGCCCGAGGCATCGCGGATGGAGATCGGCACATCGACGATCCCACCACCAGTGACCGTGGCGACCGTCACCGTGTCCGCAGCCTGCGCGGCCGCAGGCGCGGCCGGCAGGAGCATGATCAGAATCGATACGAGCAGTGTTGCCCGAACGACGAATTTCATTGTGCGTTCGTTCCCTTCAAGTCAGATTTCGGCACGCGGATGACGCGTTCGCCGTCCAGGTGCAGCATTCCGTTAGACGTCGTTGCCGTACGAGTTCCACCCAGGTTGCTCAGCAGCGTGCGCGACCCATCGAGCGAAACTCTCGAGTCCGCACCACTCACTTCGATTTCGGCGATGACCGCCGTGCGATCCGCTCCCAGCGTCAGTGGCGTCCGGGGATCGATCGAGAGGAGATAAACCACCGAGTCGTTCGCCGCACGATTGATCTCGAACAGCGCCTTCAATCCCTCGGCTCCCCCAGCGCGATGAATCGCGTTGCCACCTTTCACAACCACCGAGAAGGCCTGCGGTGTCTCTGACCCCTCATCCATCGTTAGAACCACCGGCACAACCATCCTGCCATCTCGCAGCTCCGGCTCACCGAGCTTCAGTCCGCCCGAGAGCTTCGCGCTTGCCGTCACGCCCTCCGTCGCAGGACGATCCGCAACCGCCCATGGCCGAGGTCCGCTTCCGAACAGGTAATTCAC